>AACY020363767.1_pt1 | contig 55570 bp, 58 predicted proteins | sample 267378 | NCBI WGS metagenome assembly AACY02 (sample SAMN02954345, study PRJNA13694) | marine metagenome | biome: aquatic; feature: ocean; material: water; isolation source: isolated as part of a large dataset composed predominantly from surface... | reverse complement strand
CACAACGTTTACGCACCTGAACGGTAGTTTGGCGCTTCTTTAGTGATAGTCACATCATGAACGTGGGACTCACCCATGCCCGCAGACGTCACTTTCACAAATTGCGCTTTTTCGTTCAGTTCTTGAATTGTGGCACAGCCCGTTAGGCCCATGCATGAACGCAGCCCCCCCATATGTTGATGGATGATTTCCTTGAGCTTGCCTTTGTAAGGTACACGGCCTTCGATGCCTTCTGGCACCAGCTTGTCGGCAGCATTGTCAGATTGGAAATAACGGTCAGAAGAACCTTGAGACATGGCGCCTAAAGAACCCATACCACGGTATGACTTATAGGCACGGCCTTGGTAGAGTTCCGTTTCGCCTGGCGCTTCGTCAGTACCCGCGAACATTGAACCCGCCATGATGCACGATGCTCCTGCGGCTAAGGCTTTGGCTAAGTCACCGGAGAAACGTACACCGCCGTCGGCAATAACTGGGATCCCTAAACCTTTTACGGCTTCGGCAGCATCAGACACTGCGGTAATTTGTGGCACGCCCACACCCGTCACGATACGTGTGGTACAGATAGAACCAGGGCCAATACCGACTTTAACCGCGTTAACACCAGCTTCAACTAGGGCTAATGCGCCTTCAGCTGTTGCCACGTTACCACCGATCATTTGTAAATCTGGGTATTTTGCGCGGGTTTCACGGATACGTTGCAACACGCCTTCAGAGTGGCCGTGGGAAGAGTCAATCAGCAGCACGTCAACACCAGCTTTCACCAGCGCATCGACACGCTCTTCGTTACCGGCACCCGCACCCACGGCGGCGCCCACACGTAAACGACCTAATTCGTCTTTACAGGCATTAGGCTTACGCTCGGCTTTTTCGAAGTCTTTTACTGTGATTAAGCCTTTCAGCTTGAAGTTATCATCGACAACTAACACTTTTTCGATACGGTTTGAGTGCATTAACTTTTGCACTTCATCTAACTTAGTGCCTTCCGCAACAGTGACTAAACGCGCCTTTGGCGTCATCACTTCTTCTACGGTTTTGCTCCAGTCAGTCACGAAACGTACGTCACGGCCAGTGATAATACCCACCAATTCATTGGCTTCGTTTACCACAGGGTAACCCGCAAAACCATTCTTCGCGGTCAGTACTTTAAGATCCGCCAGCGTAGTTGAAGGCGTTACCGTCACAGGTTGTTGAACCACACCCGCTTCGTAAATCTTTACTTTACGAACTTCTTCGGCCTGCTTTTCTATGCTCATGTTTTTATGAATAAAACCTAAGCCACCTTCCTGTGCCATGGCGATCGCAAGACGCGCTTCGGTCACAGTGTCCATAGCGGCAGACACAAGCGGAATATTCAGTTCAATGGTGTTAGTCAGGCGAGTTTTAAGGATGGCGGTGTTTGGGAGTACAGTCGAATGCGCAGGAACAAGTAACACATCGTCAAAGGTTAGCGCTTCTTTAATTAAACGTAGCATAGGCAACATCTCCCCAGTTGAGTAGGATTTTAGAGGTGAAATATTGCGGCGGGATTATACCTTGCATCAGGGGAGCGGTAAATGGAAAATAGTGAAAAAATCCCATTTGCACGAGAAAACACATGCAAGTCCCTAAAAATAATATTTATACCGTCTCACGCCTCAATGGTGAAGTCAGGCAAATTCTCGAGGGACAACTGGGAAAAGTCTGGCTAAATGGTGAAATATCCAACTTTTCCGCCCCCAGCTCGGGCCATTGGTATTTAACCCTTAAAGATCATTATTCACAAATTCGCTGCGCCATGTTTAAGGGGCGCAACCAAAGCGTGAGCTTTAAACCAGTGAATGGTCAACAGGTGCTAGTAAAAGGCGCCATCAGCGTGTACGAGCCCAGAGGCGACTATCAGTTATTGATTGAATCAATGCTTCCAGCTGGAGACGGCTTACTCGCGCAGCAATTTGAAGCGCTTAAAATGAAGCTTGCGGCGCAGGGGTTATTTGCCGCCGACACTAAACGCCAGTTACCGAAAAATATTCAACGCATTGGGGTCATCACCTCCCCCACGGGCGCAGCTATTCGCGATGTGTTGCATGTGCTTGCCCGCCGTGACCCTTCGATCGAAGTGATAATTTATCCCACTCAGGTACAAGGCGAGAGCGCGGATCTCAATATCTGCCAAGCCATCAATATCGCCAACCAACGGCTCGAGGTCGATGTATTACTGCTCACCCGTGGCGGCGGCTCACTCGAAGATTTATGGTGTTTTAATAGCGAAGCGCTCGCCCATACCATTTACAACAGTGCCCTACCCGTTGTCAGCGCCGTAGGCCATGAAGTCGACACCACCATCAGTGACTATGTGGCCGACGTTCGCGCCCCGACGCCCTCTGCGGGCGCAGAACTACTGTCTCAGGATAGCGATAATAAGAGCCAACGCTTAGCCACAGTACTCTCACGCCTCAAACAGAGCGCGAGTCACTATCAGCTCAAGCAGGAAAGACGCTTAAGTTTGCTCGAGCATAGGCTGCAACGCTTAGATCCTAAGCGCACCCTACAGCAATTCGAGCAGCGTTTCGATGAGATGCAATTACGGCTCGAAGCCGCATTGTCTAACAAACTGCACGGTTTAAGTCGCCGTCAGCAGCAACTGGCAAATCGCCTCGAGCAGCAATCTCCAAAGCACAAACTCGCGCTCGAGACCAATAGGTTGAGCTATTTCGCAACACGTTTGCAGGACGCTATGCAAGATACCCTTAACCAAAGCGAGCAGCGGATCAAATATGCCGCCCATCAATTGGAAACGGTCAGCCCATTAGCCACCTTGAGCCGGGGTTACAGCATCACCACTGATGCAAATCACCAAGTCATAGACAATGCCGCTCAGCTGAGTGTGGGCGATAGGATAAACACTCGCCTACGCCATGGGCAGGTGCAGTCGACCGTGACGCACATAGCGGATAAAAACTAAGACTAAACAGCCTTAAGGCTCAAGGTCCAAGCCCATAAAGCACTTTTGTCGAAACAAGACTTATAATTGCGCTCTAAAATGCGCCAACAAAAAAGGAACCCTAGGGTTCCTTTTTTATGTTCCGCTTAAGCCAATAGCGCAGATTTACTTTGTCTTGCGATCTTTAATATGGCTCAGGGCGCGCTTACGGCGACGCTCTTGGCTCATAGTCAGCTTTTCAACCTTGTTTTCAAACGGGTTATCACCCTCTTGGAAACGCAGCTGAATTGGCGTACCGACCACTTTTAATGAACGACGGAAGTAGTTCATCATGTAGCGCTTGTAAGAATCCGGTAGCTTGCCGACTTGGTTACCGTGAATAACCACGATTGGTGGGTTATAACCACCGGCGTGGGCGTATTTCAGTTTCACGCGGCGACCGTTCACCAATGGTGGCTGATGGTCATCCTGCGACATTTGCATGATGCGGGTCAGCATAGAGGTACTCACGCGGCGAGTCGCACTGTCGTAAGCTTCTTCAATCGACTCAAACAGATGGCCAACACCTGTGCCATGTAGCGCCGAAATAAAGTGAATGCGAGCAAAGTCGATAAAGCCTAAGCGGCGGTCGAGTTCACTCTTGACGCGGTCTTTAATACCTTGATCGATACCGTCCCACTTGTTGACGGCGATAACTAAAGCGCGGCCCGCGTTCAAGGCAAAACCTAATAGACCTAAATCCTGCTCGGCAATCCCTTCACGGGCATCGATGATCAGCAGCACGACGTTGGCATCTTCAACCGCTTTTAGGGTTTTGATCACCGAGAATTTTTCAATCACTTCATGGACTTTACTGCGGCGACGCACACCGGCAGTATCGATAATCACGTATTCGCGGCCATCGCGTTCCATCGGAATGTAAATACTGTCGCGGGTGGTGCCTGGCTCATCGTAAACCACCACACGCTCTTCACCTAAGATACGGTTAGTCAGCGTCGATTTACCCACGTTCGGCTTACCGATAATGGCGAGTTTGATCGGTAAGTCTTGCAGACGTTTCTGCTCGGCTTCGGCTTCTTCTTCGGTGTACTGACGCTCGTCGACTTCTTCCTCTTCGCCTTGGCGTTCAATGCCCATAGCTTCAGCGTAAGGTGTCAGTGCGTACTCAATCATGTTGGTCACGCCGCGACCTTGGGCGGCTGCCATTTGATAGACTTCACCTAAACCTAATGACCAAAACTCGGCGCAGGCAGAATCGGCATCGATACCGTCAATCTTGTTAGCGACCACGAAAGTGGTTTTTTGGCGGCTACGTAAGTGCTGAGCGATAGACAAATCCGCGGCGGTTAAGCCCGCGCGCGCATCGGTCATAAATAAGACAACATCGGCTTCTTCGATAGCGGCGAGGGACTGCTCGGCCATCTTAGTTTCGATCCCCTCTTCGGTGCCGTCGATACCGCCGGTATCCACCACGATAAACTCATAGCCGGATAGGAATGCTCGACCATATTTACGGTCACGTGTTAGGCCAGGAAAGTCAGCAACCAGCGCATCACGCGTGCGCGTAAGGCGGTTAAATAAGGTGGATTTACCGACGTTCGGCCGACCAACAAGGGCCACTACAGGGATCATGATTTTGCCTCTAAAAAACTTTTCAATAAAAAGCCCCCGGAACACACTTCCAGGGGCTCTACAAGGATAACACTTTTAACTAAGGAAGTGTTACAACAGCTAACTTTCCGCTGCGACCTTGCACGTAGATTTTATCATCCACCACTAATGGCTGGCTGAATAATCCAGAGCTGTCCACTTGGATACGACCGACAATACTGCCTGTGCTGCGGTCGATAAAGTGCAGATAACCTTCAAAATCGCCCACGACCAGATAGTCGCGATACACGGCTGGTGATGTAAGTGTACGGTTCGCCAGCTCAGAATTGCTCCACAATTCTAAGCCGTTACGTCTATCCACAGAGTAGATACGGCTGTGATCATCCACTAGGAATAAGCTTAAACCGGCTGACGCAAGTTCATTAAAGCTGGAGTACTTACGGGTCCAAATCACACGTCCGCTACGCAGCTCCATCGAAACCAAGTTACCGTTGTAGCTTACCGCATACAGGTTGTCACCTAAGATCAGCGGCGTCATATCCACATCGGCCATACGAGTAAACTCATTACCACCGGTTGGATTATAAATCGCTTGTTCCCATGCGGCTTGACCGTTGTTTTTTACCACTACGGCGACTTTGCCATCGGCAGTACCGATAAAGAAACCTCCCGCCTCATAGGCCGCAGAACCCGTGCCACGTAAGGTCAGATTAGGCAACTGCATCTCATAGGCCCACAGCTTAGCACCCGTATCGACGTTGAAGGCTTCGAGCGCGCCAGAGCTAGTGCTCACCACCACCACATCGTCAGCAACGGTTGGTTTAGAGAGTAATTCCCCCCCAGCCACCACATGCCACAGCACTTGACCATCTTCGGCATTCAGCGCGGCCAACAGACCACTCTCACCACCGACAAAGATTTTATTGCGCGCGGCAGTAACACCTGCGGCTAAGCGGGCACCCTTGTTTTTAGCTAAGGCGTTATCACGAAACTCTTCACTAAAATCTTTTTTCCAAACGCGCTCACCCGTGGCTTCATCAAAGGCCACGACTTCGCCGTAACGGTCGGCTGCAAAAATTTTACCGTAACGAACTGCAGGAGTGAGGCGAGAGTAATAATCACCGACACCGTCACCTACAGAGGCGCTCCAACTTACTTCAGGAAACACTGTCGCCTGAATCGCAGTTAACTCACTTACCGGTTCTTCTTCCACATCGCTAGAAGAACAGGCGGATAACATGGCTAGGCTTAACCCAGCGGCTAGCAGGTTCTTGCACCAAGACTTCATCAAGGGATCCCTTATGCTTGATTTAAGTTATCAAGTTTGATTTTAAGTGCAGGGCTGGTGACAACACCGCCATTGTCCATTGCCGCTTGGTAAGCGGTTTTCGCTTTATCCGCTTCGCCTTGGCGTACAAAGAAATCGCCTTTGAGTTCTTCACGTTGTGCTAAGAAGGCTTTATCAGTCACTTGGTCTAAAGTCGCCAGTGCAGTACCGATTTGGCCTTGCTCAGCTTGAATGCGTGCTAAACGCAGTGTTGCCACTGTGTCTAATCCGGCGCCCGGCTTAGCGGCAATCACCTTCTTCAGCGCTTCTTCGGCCTTAGCAAAATCTTTCGCTTCAACCGCGGTTTTCGCAACAATCAAGTCCAGCAGTGCTTGATAGCCCTTTTGGTCGTGATTTTTGGAAAACTCAGCAACGCCAGCCAGCATGGCCGCTTCGTCAGTTGATTTGGTGGTTAAGGTTTGGAAAGCCTGTGATGCTTCTTCGGCCTTCACGATTTTCATGTCGGAGTAATAGTTCCAACCGTACAGGCCGCCTAAACCAACGACCGCCCCGATAACAATCGAGGTTCCATAGTCTTTCCAGAACTGCTTGATAGCATCAACTTGTTGTTCTTCTGTGCTATAAATTTCCACGCGCACGTCCCCTTATTTGGTAAGTTCAGCTAAAAATGCGCTTAGTGCATTTCGAGCGACCCGTTGTTGTTCGTTGTCATTGCGTAAATATTTAACGGTAACCACACCTTCGGCGAGTTCTTCTTCACCGATGAGTAAGGCTACTTGTGCGCCGCTTTTATCGGCACGCTTAATTTGCTTCTTGAAGTTACCGCCGCCGCAGTGGCTCATAACACGCAGTGTCGGTAAGGTTGAGCGTAACTCCTGTGCCACTTTAATGGCTTCAACCAAGCAGCTATCCCCCATCGCAGCGACGTAAACATCAACAGCCGCGGGGATATCTTGGGTCAGCTCTAAGGTTTCAAGCAGCAACACAATGCGCTCTAATCCCATCGCAAAACCGACGGCAGGCGTATCTTTACCGCCCAATTGAGCGACTAAACCATCATAGCGACCGCCCGCAAGTACAGTGCCTTGAGAGCCTAAGCTATTGGTAACCCATTCAAAAACCGTGCGATTATAGTAATCCAAACCACGGACTAAGCGCGGGTTAACTCGGTATTGGATGCCAACTGCGTCGAGGAGTTCACGCAATTGTGCAAAATGTTGTGAAGATTCTTCACCTAAGTAATCCATCAGCGCAGGCGCATCAGCTAAAATGCTTTGCACTTGGGGATCTTTTGAGTCCAGTACCCGCAGCGGATTGCTGTACATACGGCGCTGGCTATCTTCGTCTAATTTGTCCTTGTGTTGCTCTAAGAAGGCAATCAAGGCTTCACGGTAAGCGGCGCGCTCAGCAGGGTCGCCTAAGGTGTTCAACTCAAGCGTCACATGCTCGCTAATGCCGAGTTTTTCCCATAGGCGGGCCGATAACATCAACACTTCAGCGTCAATATCGGCGCTACCAATGCCGTAGACTTCCACACCAAACTGGTGGAACTGGCGATAACGACCTTTTTGCGGACGTTCGTGGCGGAACATTGGGCCCATGTACCACAGGCGTTGTTCTTGGTTATAGAGCAGACCATGCTCATTACCCGCACGCACGGTTGAGGCGGTGCCTTCAGGACGTAGGGTTAAACTGTCACCGTTACGGTCCTCGAAGGTATACATTTCTTTTTCAACAATATCAGTTACTTCACCGATAGAGCGTTTAAAAAGATCGGTATTTTCCACTATTGGAGTGCGGATCTCACTGTAACCATAAGCAGCCACGCTTGCACGCAGTACCGCTTCCACTTTTTGCCATAGAGGACTTTGAGTTGGCAGAATGTCGTTCATTCCGCGAATCGCTTGGATCTGTTTTGCCACTGTATCGACTCGTCCGATTTTCGCTAAATTAATAAAAAATGTCAGGCATTATAGGCTGTTCAACACTAAACGTAAAATGACCCCGTCGGTTTCGGGGTCTAGCTCAAGGCTTGAGTGTTTTTATAACGCTTAACCTATGGGTTGATTCGGCTGTGTCTGTTACTCAGTCGTGTCTTTCACTTGGATGCGATTGGCCATTTGGCTCGCCTTAGCGCGAATTTTCGCCTCGAGGGAATCGACTAAGTTGTCATTGTCGAAACGCTCTTTTTGACGCTCGCCTTCATCGTAGTAACCACTCTTACGATGTCCACCCGTTAAGCCAATGTGTGACACTAAGGCTTCGCCTGGGCCATTGACCACACAGCCGATGATAGACACATCCATCGCGGTCGTCACATCTTCGAGGCGGCGCTCTAATTCATTTACTGTGCTGATCACATCGAACTCCTGGCGCGAGCAAGAAGGACAGGCAATAAAGTTAATGCCACGGCTACGAATACGCAGTGACTTTAGGATATCAAAGCCAACTTTGATTTCTTCCACCGGATCGGCCGCCAAGGAAATACGCAGCGTATCACCAATGCCTTCGGCAAGCAGCATGCCTAAGCCAACGGCAGACTTCACCGCACCCGCACGGGCGCCGCCTGCTTCGGTAATACCTAAATGCAGTGGCTGGCGAATTTGCTTAGCCAATAAACGATAGGATTCCACCGCCAAGAACACATCGGAGGCTTTTACGCTGACCTTAAATTGGTCGAAGTTCAAACGGTCGAGAATGTCCACATGGCGCATGGCCGATTCGAGTAAGGCTTCTGGCGTGGGCTCTTTGTATTTGTCCATCAGATCTTTTTCTAATGAACCGCCGTTCACCCCAATACGGATAGGAATATTTTTATCGCGGGCGCACTCCACCACACTGCGGATACGCTCTTCGTTACCGATATTGCCCGGGTTGATACGCAAACAGTCCACACCATATTCAGCCACTTTTAAGGCGATACGGTAATCGAAGTGGATATCTGCAACCAAGGGCACAGATACCGATTGCTTAATCACTTTAAAGGCTTCGGCGGCATCCATGGTCGGCACAGAGACACGCACAATATCGGCACCCACTTTTTCTAGGGCACGGATTTGGGCAACGGTTGCCTCAACGTCTGTGGTCTTAGTGTTAGTCATCGACTGTACGGCAATCGGCGCACCATCACCAATCGGCACATTGCCCACATAAATGCGGGTTGAAGGACGTCTCTTTATGGGTGTTTCGTTATACATACTCAATACGCTCTTTTCGGTACTCTGCGTCAGGCGCCAGACTTAAACCTGTGGGATAGTCAAACGCGCAACACGACCCTTAGGAAATTCAGCAAGGCTGATGGCTTTACCATCGACCGTAAACGTGGACACGACAGTAGGAGCGCCTAAGATCACTTTAAACGGAGGCACACCAATGGCTTGAATATTCGCGCCAGCACCACGGACGCCGTCAACAATCGCTTTGCCCTTGGCATCGACTATGTTGATCCAGCAATCGCCCGTGAGCTCAATGGTAATGCTCGACAGCCCTGCGGTCACAGGCATGGCTTGCGCTGTCGACGCAGTGTTGGCTGCTGGTGCATTCGATGCCGTTTGGTTCTGCACTGGCGCGATATTGGTCGCGGCGTTTTGTGTAGCGCTTGGAACCGCAACGGTATTGCTCGCTGCTGTGTTAGAAGCATTGTTCGTCAGAGCGTTGTTAGATTCGCTCGGATTCACAGCTGAATTGGCAGACGTCTGCTCTGCTTCCATCGCCGCCATATCGTTCATATTCGGGTCGATAGCGCTCTCATCGGTATCTTTTACCGGACCATCGGTCGCCATTGAGCCATTGACCGCAATCTCGCTTAAGCGCTCGCTAGCGTCGGTTTCCGTCAGCAGCACATCGCCCGGCAAAGTTTGATTCGCCGCCGCTAACTCTTCCGCCGTCGGTTGAGACACATCAACATGGGTCACTAGCGTGGTTCGTTGCATCCACCATAGGACGAACAAGCCCAATAACACGATGACAATAAAAAAGCTCAGCCACTTCAATTTAGTGTCACGAGCTTGATAGGTCGTCTTGCGGGAAAAGCTTTGCATGGCAGGCTGCGTCACTAGTGGCACCTGCCGCGCGAGGCATGCCTCAATCAGGGCGTTATCCACCCCCAGCATGCGGGCATAGTTTTTGACATATCCGCGAACATAGGTCGAAGAAGAAATATTGGAAAAATCGTCGGCTTCGAGATTTTCAACAATCCCTGGGCGCAGATGTAACTTCACCGCGGTATCCGCAATACTTAAGCCCATCTGCTCACGAGCCGTTCTGAGTACAGTGCCGAGCGTTACATCAGGCGTCGACTCAGCTTCACTCGCTGCTACTGGTTCTACTGACGCGTTTATTTCGTTATCTTTCATTGATGCAAATTAACTCTGTATTGCTTGGCTTGAGGCGATGCTGGGAATTTGGCGAGCAATAAAATGCCAAATCGCTTCATAGCAGCATCATCATTCAACGCCTGCTCAATTTTTATTCCGAGCGTTAAACTCTCTGGAGTCTGGGCTGCCACTTGGTGATAGCGCGCTAATTGGTTTTGCGCATCGACATAATCACCTTTATCTACCCCAAGCTCAGCCAGCTCCAGTAAAGACACCGAGCGTCTCGGGTCATACTTTAACGCCATCTGAAAATACTGTCGTGCCTTTTCTGTTTGTCCCGCGTCTCGGCTGCAGATGCCTAAGTTTTCATAACTGGACGCGGTACGCGTATATTTGGGCATTTCTATCGCGGCCAAAAACATTTTTTCAGCTTTGTCGTATCGCTTTTGTTGGCACAAAAACACCCCAAAGTTATTCATGGAATCGCCAGAGGCGTCCTTAGTATTGATAGCGTCTTGATACGCCTGTTCGGTACGTACTAAATCGCCAACGGTTTGATAGTAATAGGCCATGGCCACATGCACATCTTCGAGCTCTGGCGCATATTCAACGGCTTTATCAAGATTGTATTTGGCTTGTTCCGAGTTACCTCGATTAAGGTAGGTTAAACCGAGCTGCATACGCTCCCGTGCGGCGGCAACTTTATCGAGTTTTCGCTCCGACACGGGAATATCAGTCCCTGAATAGGTACGCTCAGTTACGCATCCTGTCACTAATAATGACAGGGCAATTGCTAATGATAACCCTGACAATCCATGCTTCATGGGCAAGCCTATAAATCTGTGCAAACAAAGAGTTAATTCATTGTGACCGAAATCTGATTTTCTTGCATGCGTTTTTTTGCTAAACGCTTGGTTCGATCGCGAATATCACCCGCTAACTGTCCACAGGCCGCGTCAATATCATCACCACGGGTTTTGCGTACAATCACAGTTAAGCCATATTCCATCAATACCTTAGAAAAACGGTCGATGCGCGAGTTTGACGAGCGACCATAGGGCGAACCTGGGTATGGGTTGAATGGGATCAGGTTAACCTTGCAGGGTGTATCCTTCATTAATTGTGCTAATTCATGGGCTTGTTCAGTGCTGTCGTTGATGTGATCGAGCATCACATACTCCACAGTCACGCGGCCACGGTTAGCGTTAGATTTAGCGATATAACGGCGAATTCCCGCGAGGAATTCCTGCAGCGGATACTTTTTATTTACGGGAACCAGAATATCGCGCAGTTCATCGTTTGGCGCATGGATACTCACGGCCAGCGCCACATCGAGGGCATCACCGAGTTTATCTAATGCTGGCACTACGCCCGAAGTTGACAGGGTCACACGGCGTTTTGACAGGCTGAAGCCGAAGTCGTCCAACATAATATCCATCGCAGGGATCACGTTGGCAAGGTTCAGCAGAGGTTCACCCATGCCCATCATCACAACGTTGGTGATTGGGCGCTCGCCGGTTTCTTTGGCGAACCCTAAAAAGTGGGAAACACGCCAAATTTGACCGACGATTTCAGAGACAGTTAAGTTGCGGTTAAAGCCTTGCTGTGCGGTCGAGCAGAAAGTACATTCGAGGGCGCAGCCCACTTGAGACGACACACACAGGGTGGCGCGGTCATCTTCAGGAATATATACGGTTTCAACTTCTTGGCCTTCGCCGACATGGATGGCGAACTTAATGGTGCCATCGGTAGACTTTTGATAGCTGGAAATCTCAGGCGCCACAATCTCACAGCGCGCCGCCAGTTTTTGGCGTAACACTTTGTTGATATTAGTCATCTCTTCGAAGTCACTGACACCGAAATGATAGATCCATTTCATCAGCTGATCGGCACGGAAAGGCTTCTCACCCAGATCCGCAAATAATGCGCGCATCGCCTTACGATCAAGGTCTAATAAATTGATCTTTTTTTCACTCATAGGACTAACCTCAACACCAAAACCTGCAACAGGGCGGCGAATTATACAGACGCAGAAAAATTTTAGCCAGCAACTCCACACTCCTATGCTAGAATCGGCGTGGGTCAATGTTGGCCTAAATTATGGAGTTGTAATACCACCTATATGTTAACCCTCATCATTATAGTGCTTGTCGCTGTCGGAGTTTCTTTTCTGTGCAGTGTATTCGAAGCAGTGTTGCTCTCGGTTACCCCTAGTTATATCGCCTCGCTCGAACAAACTGACAGTGCCGCGGCCGCCCGGTTGCGTAAACTAAAAGAAAACATCGAAGCGCCTCTCGTGTCTATTTTGACCCTAAACACCATTGCCCACACTGTGGGTGCCGCCGTTGCCGGTGCGCAAGCGGCTAAGGTTTTTGGTGATGACATGCTCGGCGTGTTCTCCGGAGTGTTAACTTTTATCATCCTATTCTTCTCAGAGATTATTCCGAAATCTGTGGGAGCCAATCACTGGCGCCGTTTAGCCCCGAGTGTGTCGATTGCCATCACTTGGATGAAGCGTGTCACTAAGCCGCTGATTTGGATGTCGCAACAGGTGACTCGCCTGCTGGGTAAAGGGGAAGAAGGTCAGTACATTCGCCAAGAAATGAGCGCCATGGCCAAGATTGGTCACGAATCCGGTGAGTTAGACGAGCAAGAGTCTAAAATTTTGACCCAAATGCTCAAGGTGCGTGACGTGCCGGTGACGGCAATTATGACGCCGCGTACTGTAATGTTCTCCTTGCCAGTTTCACTGACGCAAAATGAGTTTGTGCAGGAATACCGCGACAAACCTTTTACCCGTATTCCGGTATACGATCAGGACCACGACGATATTATCGGTTACATCACCCGTACCGATGTCTTGCTGGCGGAACGTTACACCCCTGATGCACCGATTGGTGAACTCAAGCGCAGCCTATTTGTGGTGCCCGAGACGGCTAAAATCCTGCCGTTATTCGAGCGGATGATTAAACGCAATACCCAAATTGCGATGGTGGTTGACGAATACGGCAGTAGCCAAGGTATTGTGACCCAAGAAGACATTATCGAGTCGCTACTTGGCCTTGAGATTGTCGATGTGAATGACCCCGCCACCGACATGCAGCAATTGGCCCGTAAACTCTGGACCAAACGCATGAAGCAAAAAGGCATTCGTCTCTCCGATGATGGCGACTTCGAAGCCGCCGCCGAAGATGACGAGGCGCGCTCGGGTTAATGACATTATTTAGTCATTGTTAAAGTAAAGGGAGCTTGGCTCCCTTTCTTGTTTTTGGGGAGAAGGTTATAATCTCCCGCCGTAAAAGAGGTAGGTTATGACACAGGGATACACACTCTCACTCGCGCACATCAACGATACCCATTCGAATTTTGAGCCCAGCCGCGTACAATTTTCCTTTAATCTCGGGCTTAAAGCCTTAGATATCACCAGTCACAGCGGTGGCTATGCGCGCCTGGGGTATCAGATTAGTCAGGCACGTGACCGAGCCGCACAAAGCCAAATGCCGTTTTTATTTTTGCATGGAGGCGACAGTTTCCAAGGCACGCTGTATTTCAGCCATTTTAAGGGCAAGGCTAACGCCCATCTGCTGAATTTACTCGCACCCGATGCCATGGTGATTGGTAATCACGATATTGATGAAGGCAATGCGCGGCTCGCCGAATTTGCCAAGCAAATCGATTTTCCGCTACTGGCGGGGAATATGGACTTGAGTCAAGAGGATATCCGCAAGCCAGGTAACCTGCGTACTGTGGCGAATATTCTGGCCTATGATGAAAAAAACCAACTTGCCAGCTACCTCGAAAAGCCCTTCTACGACAAAAAGCTCGCCATCATCGGCATTACTCTGGATCAGATGAAAGACATCGCCAGACCCGATCCCGATACCCACTTTGTCGATGCGATTGCGACCACGGCGCGCACCGTCGAGCATCTGCATGCCAAAGGCATCAAGCACATTATCGTACTGAGTCACTTAGGTTTAGATCAGGACAAAAGGCTTGCCGAACAAGTCGATGGCATCAGCCTTATCGTCGGCGGCCATACCCATACCTTGCAGGGCGATTTTAGCGCCTTGGGGTTAAGCAATATTCCCTATGGTGAAACCATCCATGGCACTCCTATCGTGCATGCGGGGAAATACGCCGAAACCTTAGGTTTGGCCGAGATTGAATTTGATGCAGCGGGCCGCGCGATAAACCTCAAGGGTGGCAACTACTTTATGCTCGATAAGCAGTTTATGTTGAGTTCGAGTGAGCAAGTGGATGACACCGACTACCAAGCCGTGCAGCAACGCTTTAATGAGCATCCCTATGTATTGTGGGATGATGCCGATGAAGACATTCACGGCGTGATCCACGATATCTATCGCCCCGCGATTGCCGAGATGGAAAACAAAGTCTTAGCCCTTGTGCCTAAAAATCTAGTGCATACCAGACTGCCGTCTAAGGCATTACCCCATGGCAGTGAAATCGCCCCTTGGGTGAGCCGCAGTATGTTCCAAGAGGCCAAACTTGAAGATCCTCGCATCCACTTTGCCCTGCATAACGCGGGTGGCGTAAGGCAATCGGTCGCCCAAGGCAGGCTCACCCTCGCCGATGTGTTGGGCCAATTGCTGCCCTTCGAATTGCCATTAGTCAAATACGAAATCCAAGGCCAGTATTTATACCAAGCGCTGGAGTCGGCGATTAACGCCGCGACAAACAACAGCGTGCGCGGCACAGGTGCGGGCAGCTTCCCCTATACCTATGGATTGCGTTATTACTACGATGGCAGACGCCCAATGGGGGAGCGCTTGTTCAAGCTTGAAATGATGCAGCAGGATGGCTTATCGCTCTGGTATCCAGTGCAGCCCTATGCACTCTATGTGGGGGTTTCTACCTCCTATACCGCCGCGGGGAAAGAAGGTTATCACCCACTGTTACAGGCGCGCTGGCAGGAATCGATTGAGACGCTCACCCTACCCCAGGCCTTTATTCGCTTCCTCAATCGGGCGCCCAACCCCAATTTAGCGGATTTGCTCTCGCCCCATGTGCATTACACCAGCCATTTGAAGCGTTCAGTGTAAGCGCCCTGCGTCAGGGATTTGCGTCAAAGCTCTATCCTCTTAATTAATCACAGTACTTAGCCGAAAGGTTAAGTACTGTGATTCACTCAATCCAGTACCAAAACGCACGCTTAACATCTACTAAAACAACCAGTCGCAATGGGGTAAACGTTCGGCAAACCACGCCTGCGCCTTGCCTTGATTTCCCTTGCGCCACGCCAGAAACACTGGCTGCGCCGGTCTTGGGATCTCAACCTGACATGCGACTAATACGCCAGAAGCGAGTTCTTCGCGGATCAAATGCTTGGGAAGATAACCCACACCCAGCCCAAGTTGCTGGGCTTTAATCTTGGTCTGCATGTTCGGCACACGAATAACTTGGCGACTATCAAATAATCCACTGGAGCGCTGCGCGAGCGCCGTCGAGCTATCGGCCACCACCACGGAGGGAAATTGCAACAAGGCTTCGGTCGGGATGGGATGGTCAAACTGCGCTAAGGGATGGTGAGGTGCTAGGGCAAACACGAATTCAAGCATGCCGATTTCGATTAAATGATATTGCCCCTTAGGTAACTCCCCCGTGACCCCAATGGCAATATCGGCGCGGCCCGAATACAGTGCATCCCAACCACCACCCAATGATTCCTCAGTGATATTAATAGTCACCTGTTTACCTAACTCGGTAAATTCAGCAATCAATTTTAACAGTGGTAAATCGGGCACCACAGTATCAATCGCTAAGGTTAACGCCGACTCCCAGCCCGTTTCGAGTTGCCGAACCGCCTCTTCAAGCCTTGCGGTGGCGGCTAAAATCTCCCGCCCCTGCCGTAATACCAGCTGGCCAACTAAGGTCAGTTCGGCGCGCTGACCCTTACGTTCAAATAATTTTACCCCTAAGTCACTCTCTAATTTCTGCACTGTATAGGTCAGCGCCGATGGCACTCGGAATAAGGATTCGGCCGCTGCCGAAAAACTGCCTTTCTTATCAATAGCATCGAGCACTATCAAGCCATCGAGACTCATCACAGGTAACATAGCCACCTCTTATTCAAATTTTTTGAAATATACTTTGAAAATGTTCCGATTTTCTTTCAGCAAGGTCAAGACTAAACTTTAAACCAATGGAGAAATTAACGCTAAGCCTCCACCGACTAACCCATTAACGACATAGTTAAAAAATTTGAATTAAGGAACATCCCATGAAAGCACTTATCACAAAATTACTGACCTCTGCCCCAAGCTTCGCCCCATTGGCCCTGCGTATTCCTATCGGGATCATCCTCATGGCCCACGGTTCACAAAAACTCTTCGGCTGGTTTGGTGGCTACGGCCTAGAAGGCACAGGACAATGGATGGCCTCCATCGGCTTAACCCCTGGCTACTTAATGGCACTGATGGCGGGCTCGAGCGAATTCTTTGGTGGCTTGCTGATCATTATCGGTTTACTGACTCGCCCAACGGCACTGGTATTGTCCTTTACTATGGTGGTCGCGATTTTCTCGGTCCACATTGGTAACGGTCTGTTCCTCAGCAATAACGGTTATGAGTTTGGTTTAGCCCTGTTAGCTGCCACTGTGTCTCTGGCTGTATCAGGTGCAGGTAAACTGAGCGCCGACAACCTGTTAGCCGCACGCTTAAAATAAGGAGGAAATGATGATCCGTATACGTAAAGCGCAGGACCGTGGGCAGGCTGATTTGGGCTGGTTAAAGAGCCAACATACCTTCTCGTTTGCAAGCTACTACGATCCGCAGCATATGGGCGTGTCTTCCCTACGAGTCATTAATGATGACAGAGTCGCGCCGGGCGCAGGGTTTGAAACCCATGGCCATAAAGATATGGAAATCATCAGTTATGTGATTTCAGGCACCATAGCCCATAAGGACAGCTTCGGTAATGTTAAGACCTTACCAGCGGGTGAGTTTCAGTTAATGTCTGCTGGTAAAGGGATTTATCACAGCGAGTTCAATGCATCAAACACTGAGTCACTGCACTTTTTGCAGATATGGATCCAACCAGACACCTTAGGGATTGATGCGGGTTATCAGCAAAAGGCCTTCGAGCAAACCTCGGCGCTGACCGCCGTGGTCACCCCAACGGGTGAAAATGGCACCTTAAAAGTGCAGCAAGATGCAACCTTGTATCGCCTAATGCTGGCACCGCAAGAGCAAGTGCATATGCCGCAGCTTAAGTCACAGCGTCAGCTCTATGTGCAACTGGTGGAAGGTACGCTGAAGGTCAATGACCAAGTGCTCACCCCAGGTGATGGCGCACATATCACCGCCGAAGACGCGGTTAGATTTAGCGCCGCCGACAGCTATGTCACCGCACTGGTGTTTGACTTAGCCTGATAAATATTGTGACCAATAAAAAACCGCCAAGGAAACGAGGCGTTTTTTTTATTGGTCTGCGTATGCCTAAAGGGCTCCCCTTCGAGCGCAAACCTATGATAAGGACATAATCAAACTAAAGTTCACTAACACCTGCGCCCTGTCGTTTTGTTTATCTTCGGCGGTCAGATAGCGACGTAGTTCGTTACGGCGAATACAATTAAAACCCTGTTTCTCAAAGAAAGGACGCGCCTGATAGGAGGCTTCAACGGTAAGCCGTTTAAGACTACGGCTTTTGGCCTCTTCGAGTAAGGCTAAATAGAGGTGGGTCGCCACTCCGGCACGGCTGTATTCTGGGTGGACAAACAGACAATCGACTTCGCCGACCAGACAATTGAGCTCTTTATCGGAGCATAGCCTTAAGTTGGTAAAGCCAACCAACTTACTGCCTTCCTGTGCCACCCAAGTAGTGGTGTCTTCTAACTTAGCCAGCCAGTAGGCATCACTTCGCGCCTCACCTTGGTTTTGCGCCCAAGCTAAACGTTCGGTAAGCGAGTAATATTCCTGCGCGCCCTCCATCACACTGGCATTAAATACCGCCGCCACCTGTGCCACATCCGGAGGTGAAAATAAGCGTATCTGCATTGGAGTCCACTCCTATGGGTTAATCATGACCAATGGGCACACAGGCAGTGTATTCCCATTCAGTTACAGTTTTTTAGTCATATAAAAACTCGGCAACACCTGGCCCAGTTTTTGTTGATAGCTGCGCTGCTGTTGGACAAATCCGAGCTTAATAAACAGCCCGCGGGAAAGATAAGATGCATCGGCACTCAATTGACAATAGCCCTGCTCTTTTGCCCACTGTTCGAGCTGTCGATACGCTCGCTCCCCCAGCCCTTGCCGTTGCCAGTCGGGATGAACATAGAGGCTATCTATATATCCCCTATGGTGAAAATCCGTTTCGACATTGATAAAACCTGCACAAATCTTAGATAAGCTCGCGGCATCTGTCACCAAAATAATCCAAGCTTGGGAACGACTTAAGCGTAAATGCCAATGCTGACTCGAACGAGGCGCCTGCGACCAAGCGTTAAGCTGCGCGGCGTTATATCGCTCATGTTGTATTTGATGCACGCTGTGATGAAAGAGTTCACTCACCGCGCGGGCATAACGGCGCCGATAAGGCACAACTTCAATTTGCTTATTGGCTTGTAAAGGAACGGACACGATTTATCGACCAAGCTTGGACTTATCAGCCTATTTTGCCGCGCTTTACCGACGAGTGATAGCCTAGATATGTATGGAATAGTAAATGCTGAAAACAAAACCGCCTCGACAAGGCGAGGCGGTTTAATGATTCTGGGTCATCTTCTATGCAGACCGAGATTATTTCTTCTCGATTTGGCCAACAAACAACAGCTTGTCGAAGGTGCGGTTTAAGGTTTTGCTGGTGAATTGATTCATCCACATTTGCTCAACCACAGCCACTTTGTCGCCTTTCTTGACTTCAGCTTCTGGGCCGGCTGCCCAAAACGTGTTGTCAGCTTCTTTAATTTGAACATAGGTGTAGCCGCCACCATTCATGGTATCCACAACTGTACCTTCATGAACGACGCCCTGTGCCCAAGCACTTGACATACCTAACGCTAATGTTGCTACAGCCGCTAATTTTACCAATTTTGCCATCATGCCTTTTGTTCCTTGTGTTTTACTAATATGCGGCATTAAAACATGCCATAGGTAATAAATCGCCAATCTCTATCACGAAATACAACACTTATCGCAAAAGTAGGATTTTTATCGCACACAGGGGAACTCATTTCAACAGCGGTTTTAACATGCCCTCGAGGCCATTGAGTTTTACTTCATAAATCAGCGCTAACTGCTCACCTAATTTTCCCTTAGGGAATCCCTGTTGATGAAACCACACTAGATAAGGTTCAGGTAATTCGAGTAAGCGGCGGCCAGCATATTTGCCAAAGGGCATCACCTGATTTACGGCATCGATAAGCTGTTGTTGATCCATGGAGGTATTAGCTTGAACTTAGACAGTGGACTAGATGTAGGATGCTACCCTATTGCCTAATGAATGCCTATGGCTAATGTCGCCTTAGATACGACGACGGCTAAATAGAATAGGGCAAGTCATAGACTTACCCTTATTGGTAATGCATTAGGCATAGAGTTTACGCAGATTCGGCCCGAGATTGGCACAATGCGAATGCACAAAACCGTACTCAATGCAGAGCCTTTCTTCTTCTCCATGGGCGTTAATGCTCACACACGTCCCTTGACTGGCATGTTCATCCACAAAGGCCATGACTCGCTCTAACATTATTTTGGCCAGCCCCACATGGCGATATTCAGGCAAAACAATAAAATCCTCAATCGCCAGATGGTTAGCCTTATCACCATATACGCAGGCGGCTGCCACTAAGGCGGAGGTATTTTTTTGTTGCTCAGCCGTTAGGCGAATAGAGACCCAATATAAAGGCTGTAGCGGATGCCCATCCGCCATCTCAACGCCGATAGAAGGATGCCCCGCCGCATCGCGTAAATTGAGCAACTCATGAAATAAAGGCGCAGATTCAACCAACTCAAATTCAATAGGCATAAGCATTTTAATATCCATTTTGGCATCCCTTCACGAATGGTAGAAAAATCAAGGTGATTAGACGGCATAATAGGAAAATCCTAACTGAATTAGGTGGCAATTTGATGACATAAAGCACAGCAGCAAGACAACTTTCGACTGAAAAACAGCAACCAAGACTCAGTGTTTCAATAATATTTAAGAATAAAAACTAAAAACTATCTTCAAAAATGAAATATGCACCATCAACCAGATAGCTGAATACCGCTAAACTGACCTAGCTCACCTCAACACCTTACAAGTCAATAAAGCACAAACCCATTAAAAATCATAACATTAACCAACAATCAGCCTTATTCATCCTTTCGTCTGATAAGAGTCAAATTAACGGCACACGGCACTGTAACGTCAAATAATAATCGCGCGACAGTTTATAAAAAAGTGTCAAAAATCAGCCAATTGACCGCAATTAACATAGGGTTTACATTCATTTATGACAACAAGGTGCGGTAAAGCTCAATACATATAACAGCCGCCCAAGTGATACCCTAAGCATTGAGGAATTCGTCATGATAGTGTTAGTCGGCGGCGAAAAAGGCGGCAGCGGTAAAAGTTGCCTCGCACAAAATATCGCAGTATTTCTTACCACTGAATGTGGTGCCTCTGTCATCATGGTGGATTGCGATCCACAGCGAACCACATCCGATTGGATCCAAGCCAGAAACAACAACCCCAAACTTGCCAGCATCAACTGCGTACAGCTCTATGGAAAAATCCGCAATGATCTCTTGAGTTTAGAGCAGCATTATGACTTTGTGATTGTTGACTGTGGCGGCCAAGACAACCTAGCGTTAAGGGCGACCATGTCAGTGGCATCCCATATCTTAATGCCACTGCGACCAAAACGCCGCGACTTAAAAACCGTGAGTCATATGGATGATATCGTCGCGACTTGTAAGATGATTAACCCCAAATTGCACGCCTCCTTCGTTATCACCCAATGCCCTAACCTGCCGAATCAAGCGAACCGTATTTTAGAGGCCAAAGAGGTCTGTAAAACCTACGATATCAATGTATTAGATGCGATTACCTATAGCCGTAATATCTATGATGACAGCGAAGAGTCAGGGTTATCTGTTATCGAGATAGAACCTAAGGGTAAAGCCGCCACCGAAATCCGTGCTATCGCCTGTGAAATGTTCCAAGTGGACTGCGCCGCCTCATTAACGGCCTTACTCAGACCAAGTACAACAATGGCCGCGCATCGTGCCGCGATGAATCAACCTCAGCCGAATCATCTGAGAGGACAATATGGGACTCAGCGACCTCAAGAAAAACGCTATGCCATCTAGGGGAGGCGCACAGCCCCTCTCCCTCGATGAGTTTATTGATGCCGCAACCCTCTATGCCATGGGAGAAAACCGTCTCCCAAGTACGGGCGGCTCTGTGGCGGCGATGGAATTAGTGAAAGAATTACCGCTTCAAGCGGAGCCGCTTGACGGCACATCACTTGAAGTCGCACCATTTGAAGTCAAGTTAGATACTTCCAATGTGGTGACTTTGCATCGGCCTAAAACGGCATCGATGCAGCTGGATGCGAGCCATGAAGAGGAACGGCCGCATTACCGTAAAGCCACGTTTTCGTTGAGTGAAGCGGCAATCAGCCATTTAGCTAAGCTCTCTGAAGAAAGTGACATTTCCAAATCTAAATTGATCCGTTTTTTAATTGAACAACACTATGCTTTGCCAACCGCCTTGCGGCAGATGCGCGAGCAACAGATAAAAAAATCTTAGTACCGCGCCATCTCCCACCCTTTTCCGGTGATCCACATTGATTAGGTCACCGTTTTTTTTTGCCTCAAAAAAACCTTACAAAAATTAAGTTATAATTTGTATCAAGCCTATCCTTAATGTACAGCTAAGTTTATTAATGCTATTTATTAGCATGTTAACCCTTGTATCTGAGGAGTCATTCTTGTTTAGACCTTTATCGCTCCTATTTATTGGACTTGGATTAACGCTAACAAAACCCGCTTTAGCGGAATTTTCCTTGGCTCAAATTCCCCCGCTATCGAATAAAACCCCCATCACCTTAGTCGCCGAAAAAGGCTTTTGGACCGACTATCTGACCCGCGAAATGCTGCCTAAATTCACCGAGAAAACCGGTGTCAAAGTCAATGTGGTTAGCACCGAGCTTGAGAGCATGTTTGAGCTTCAGACCCAAGCGTTGCTTCAAGGTGAAGGTAAGTACGATTTGCTCACTATGGAGGCGGGTTGGGCCAAAGAGTGGGCAGCCAATGGCTATACAGTGCCGCTACCAGAATTAGCCAAGCTCTACGACCCCGATGGCGAAAAAGCGATGGAAAGGTATCTCGAACCTTACTATCCATCACTTCTTAACATTTTGTCTTATCACGGCGAGTTACACGCTATTCCCTACAATAACTATGTGATGGGCAGCCACTACCGTGCCGATCTGTTTGAAAATAAGACAGAGCAAACCCACTTTCAGCAACGTTTTGGTTATCCACTCAAACCTGCGACCAATTTTGATGAACTGCAGGACCAAGCGGTATTTTTTACTCGAAAGACTGGTGAACTCCTCGCCGATAAACCGCTAAGTCACAACTTTTATGGTCTTGCCTTAATGTCAGGCAATAAGCCCCATATTAACGATGAGTTTTCTAGCATTATCTGGAGCTTAGGTGGTGCTTGGATGTGGCCCATCTATAACCAACAAAAACAGTTGACGCATTTTGAGGTGCCCGCAGTCAATCAAGAGGCGCTAAAAGCGGCCATTATTTACCGTAAGCTGATGCCCTACGCTATCCCTGCGGATGACAAATTTGCCTTTAACGAAGCGGCCAATGCAATGGCTTCAGGGCAAGTGGCTATTTGGCCTTTTGCCTACAACAATCTATGGTCGGCCTCCTTTAAAGTCGAGGCCAATGTGCCAGGTGCTCGCCTTGGCGTAGCTCAAGTGCCAGGCGGTACCCCCTATAACGGCGCCTACGCCTTTGCCGTGAGCTACGACAGTAAAAATCCGCAAGCCGCCTATTGGTTACTTAAATACATGGGCACCTATGAAGCCCAATACGCCTATGCCCTCGGTGGCGGCAATCCCTGCAGAATGGACGTAGTAACTGCGCCCGAATTTAAACAAGCCTCAAAAAGAGCCATTGCTGGCGCATTTGAGGCGAGCCATATCGCAAATTTATTTTGGTCAACTAAAGTCTTGGATGTCGGGCACTTTACCACGACCGCCATGGGACAAATTTACCCAGAATTAAGCCATGCGTGTTACGCCGCAAGTCGGCATGAGGCGGACAGCGCCGATATTTTTATTGAATTGAGTGCCAAAATTAAGCATCTGCAGAATACCTATGGGGAAGTGCCTGCAATTGATAAGAACAATCGCCAATGAATGCTAAACGACTCACCAGTCTAAAACATAAAATTACCCTGGCCTTTTATATCATTCTGGGCATGGCGTTGCTTAATGGCGTTATCGCTATCCTATTGTCACAACAGCTAAGATCGGAAATCGAACTCTTGGTTAATAGCGATGTAGTGAAAGTGACAACCGCGCTGCAACTGGCAAAAAACAGTGAAAGACTGCAAATCATCACCACTGAGTTAAACCATTATGATACCGAGGAGCAGCGCCTACGTTTGTTGCAAGAACTCACAAGCCAATGGGAACACTTGCTTAGGGATACCAAAACCCTCGCCAGCATGGAAACCTCGCCGCATATGCATGAGGCGCTTAACCATGCCATAGACACTCAACTTTATTATCAGCAGCAGTTGCCCCTGCTCAACACTTTGACCGACACGGCGCTGCAAGCCAAATTCCAAGCCCAGAATATTCAGGCGAATCTCTCGGGGATGACAATAGCATTTTCCGATAGTATGCAAACTCAGTTGCAGCAAATTCATGGCCACTATAGCCGCTTAATCGCCCAAAAGCAGCTGAATGCAATTGCAGAGAATCTATCGGAAGATCAAAAACTTTCAGAATTTCTTCATCAGGGCGAGCATCTGTTTGTGCTCCTCGATAACGTAAAAAATGTGACAAGCCTAGTCGAGCTTAACCAATTACAACGGGATGGGATGCGCCGACTGATAACCATGGACAACATCTCGCGCTCATTTAATCAAGACAGCGCCATTTATATAGACTGGTTATCGCAAATCAGGCAAAACATGGTGGGTAAAGACAATCTTTTTGACCTCTCCCGTAATGCGCTAAAAAGCACCCAAATTGCCAATGCACATTTTGGCTATCAGGCTGGTGCGGCGCAGGAAATCGCCTCTTTTACCCAAGAATTAGTCAACCATGTAGAAGAAGAAATCCAACTCGCGGGCGCAAATCTAAAGAGTGACAGCACATCCTTCGTGATTTTGATCTTTTGTGGCGGCATTCTCTATTGCTTCTTTATCTGGCTAACCAGTTGGCATTTTATCGCTAAAGGCATCATTAAGCCTGTTATCGCCACCCGTGATGCCATGAATGCCATCGCCAATGAAAAACTCGACACCCAAATGCCCATTACCGATAACCTCGAGCTACAACAGATGGTGAGCTCGCTCGAAACCCTTAAAACCTATGCGGCTCAGGTTAAAGCCATGGCCGAAACCGACGGATTAACCGGCTGTTATAATCGCCGCTATTTAGACAGCCAAATTCAGAAGGAAATGATTTACGCTAACGATCATAATATGCCCCTCAGCATAGTGATGTTCGATATCGATAACTTTAAGCAATTTAACGACAGATACGGCCATGTACTGGGCGATCAATGCTTAAAGCAAATCGTCAATGCCGCCAAATCGATTCTGCAACGGCCGACGGATATTCTCGCCCGCTATGGGGGGGAGGAATTTATGCTATTACTGCCCTCGAGCCATCTAGAGGATGCCTACAAAATTGCCGAACGTCTGCGCAAAGCCATCATCGCCCTGCATATTCCCCATGAGGATTCCGCCCATTCGGGATTAGTGACTATCAGCTTAGGTGTTGCCTGCTGGCAACCGTCACAATTAATCAACACCAATAGACTCCTTTGCCAGGCCGATGAAGCACTTTATCAAGCCAAACAACATGGCCGAAACCGCACCGAAGTTTTGCTCAACACCCCCTCACTTTATCCGTAAGCAGCACATCCTAGAGCGTTTTATTTTTAGCCAAAGCATTGAGTTCGCCTCGCTGAATCCCCATTAGCTAATATACCTAAGGAAATAGTGCACTGAGGAATTCATGCTCGCAGTTTTCATTACCCTAACGCTTGGCCTCGGTGCAATCGCTTGGTTAGCATCGAGCCGCTGGCGCAAGACGCTCCACCGTAAACGCGTAATGGCCAGCGCCTTTCCTAAGGCTTGGCGAACAATTTTGAAGAAAAGATTGCCTTATTTCCACGCCTTGCCAGCGGATCTTCAGCTGCAACTCAAACGCCATATCCAAGTCTTTTTGGATGAGAAACGATTCGTCGGCTGCGACGGTTTACAAATAACCGACGAAATTCGCGTCACCATCGCCGCCCAAGCATGCTTGCTTCTGCTAAACCGCAATACCGATTTTTACCCCAATCTGAGGCAGATATTGGTCTATCCCGATGCTTTTATTGTCGATAGCCAACGCCAAGATCCCGCGGGTTTAATCTGGGAGCAACGCAATGTGCTGGCAGGGGAATCTTGGGAGCAAGGCCAAGTGATACTGTCGTGGAAAAATACTTTAGAGGGCGCAGCCAATCCCCACGATGGTAATAACGTAGTGATCCACGAGTTTGCCCATCAATTAGATCAAGAAGATGGCCACGCCAATGGCGCGCCGATTTTACAGCGCCGTCAGGATTACCTGTCGTGGTCGAGTGTATTTAGTCAGGCCTATAATGAGTTAGTGCAAGCTGCCGCCCTTGGCCGCCCGTCCCTGTTTAATTACTATGGTGCCACCAATCCCGCAGAATTTTTTGCCGTAGTGACTGAGGTCTTTTTTGAAAAGCCAGAAGCACTTAATCTTGAGCATCCAGCCCTTTATCGCGAGTTGAGCCATTTTTATCAACTCGATCCGATAAACTGGCATTGATCTAATTAGCATTTGTTCTAGAAACCATCAGACCGAATAACCATAACTATAAGGAATCCACGATGACAATTTTCACTCGCACGGAGCGCAGCTCCAATTCGGCACGCACTCGCCAACGTCTTGCCCTATTCAGCGCCAGCCTGTTAATGCTTGGCGCCCTATGCTTTCATCCACAAACCGTCATTGCTAACGAACAAGTTGCAACCACGCTTAACGATGAGCAAGCGGCCGCTCAAGTGCTGGATAAATTGAATCAATATTCGAGTAGTGCCGATTGGGACAAGTATTTTGCCCTCTATCGTCAGGATGGTATTTTTATTGGAACCGATGCGACAGAGCGCTGGGGTATGGCCGAGTTTGAACGCTATTCGCGCCCGACCAAAGGTTGGCGCTACGATTTAACCAGCCGCCATTTAGTGCAGCATGGTGATGTGATCCTGTTCGATGAACTCCTCAACAGCCCGAGTTATGGCGTGAGCCGAGGGACAGGCACCCTAATCAAAACCAATGGGGAATGGAAAATTGCCCAATATCATTTGAGCTTTCCTATCCCCAATGCGATTGCCAAACAGATTACCGCTGAAATTAAAAACGCTCAGTAAGCTATTTTAACGACACGGTAAAACACACATTGGCCAGCTGCGAGAAGTGGATAAAAGCTTGAAAGTCCACTTCGCTAAAGGTTCTTTCCGATGGCCCGCGGTCAGCATAATAAAAGCCTATCACTTTGCTATCGACCAAGAGTGGCGCCATCAAAAAACCCGACTCTGGCAGCTGAGTCTTAAGTTCTTTGCATTGCTCGAGCCACTTTTTAGCATTGGGGTTATCAATCCACTGGCATTCCTTATGTTCCATCGCCAGAGAAAATAAGCCCTTTTTATCGCCAAGATCGATAATGAACAGTTGCTTCATCTCTTCAGCATCTCGACCGAGCATAATCCTAGGCTGCAACTGTTTACGACTGGGCGATAGGAGTAACACCCCGCAGCGATCCACGCCGACGCCTTCTAAAATCCCTTCGAGCACGGTCTGCATGATTTGGTTAAAATCGGCTTTATTGATCGCAAAGGCGGTGAGCTCACGCAGTTTGGCCAATTGCACATTTAAGTTGGCCTCAAATACGGGCAGCTCTACCGCAGGTACGCTGGGCTCAAGCTTATTGATGCGCTTAGGATCGGGCAGATAGTCAATCAACACTTTAGCGCCATAGGCTTCGGCTAGTTTATGGGTCGCCTTAGTGCAGCGCTGCATTCTCAGGGTTAATTCTTTCTCATCCAGCCCAGTAAAATTAGCGGCTTGGCTGATACGCTTATCCAGCTCGCTTTTATCAATCACCTCTTGGGAGAGAATCTCACAGAGCTTATCGGCGAGAAAGATAGAGCGAATTTCAGGGCGTTGATCATCGGGATAATTCACCGCTTGGATCAATAACTCCCCTAATCCCCAGTGGCGCGCAATACTCTGCGTCAGTTGCGAGAATGAGGTGCCTAAAGCTTCACGGATGACGCTACGCTCTTCGACGGGATTTTCACACTCGGTTAATTGGCTGTCTAAGGTTTCGGTAAACTCACCGCCAATACTCCAAAATGCACTCTCACCAATGTGGTAAAGCAAAGAGGCGATAAAGGCTTCTTCCTGAATATCCTCATCGTAATCACTGAGCATCATCCGCGCTAACATGGCGGCTTGGAATGCCTTCGCCATTAATTTGATGAGGCGCTGATAAACGGCGGGGGCAAGATTTTTGCTCTCTAACAGACTCGATAACAGTTGAGCCGTAATGCAGATATTACGCACGGCATCAAACCCTAGCACAATGGCGGCTCGGCTGACGGTCGAAATTTGGGTACTGCCCTTATGGTAAATCGCGCTGTTAGCGACACGTAAGATACGGGATGTGAGGGCGTTATCGTGCATCACGCTTCGCCCGAGTAAGGCGAGAGACGATACGTCATCCTTGGCAAGCTTTTCTAACGTTTGGACGGTGGAACAGAGCGCTGGCATTTCCAATTCACTGATCCGTTTTGTCCAATAATCGACCCCTTTATTAGTATTATTGTTAGGTTTCAACCCTGCTCGACCTCAATGATGTGAACTTATTGTTTTTAGTATAGATAGGCTTAAAAAAATTCGCCTAGCATCTGGCTCACAATTCGACTTTTGATTTTAAAATCCGCGATATAGTAAGCAAGATGTATAAAAAAGCCCAAGTTTTCACTTGGGCTCAAAGCCGATTATGCCTGCAAATGTAATTTAAACACTTGTAGCACTTTATCAATATCCTGACGCGATACATCTTTATGGGTCACAAAGCGTAGCGTGCGGCTAGGGCTGATGATAATGCCCGCCTCACGGCAACGTTTCGCCAGTGCTTTCTCATCGACATGGGACGCAAGCGTTGCAAACACCATATTGGTTTGAACGGCGGCTAAATCGATTTCAAACTCACCCAACTGACTCAATTGCTCGGCAAGATACGCAGCATTTTCATGGTCTTCCCCAAGTCGCTCAACCTGCTCTGTGAGCGCTAATTTACCCGCCGCCGCTAAAATCCCCGCCTGGCGCATGCCGCCGCCCAGCATTTTACGCCAGCGCGTGGCCTTTTTAATTAGGCGTTCATCACCTAGGAGCAGCGAGCCAACAGGCGCGCACAATCCCTTGGATAAACAGATGGAAACCGAATCAAAATGCCCGGCAATATCGGCAATTCCTATCCCCTGCGCCACGGCGGCATTAGCAACCCTAGCGCCATCTAAATGAATTTTTAAGCCACGCTGAAATGCCAGAGCCTGCGCATTGGCAAGATAAGTCTGGGGCAAGACTTTACCGCCAATAGTGTTTTCTAGGCTCAATAAGCGCGTGCGCGCGAAGTGAATATCATCGGGTTTAATCGCCGCTTCAATATCGGTCAAGGCGATAGTGCCATCCAGCTGATTGGTCAGCGGTTGTGGCTGAATGCTGCCGAGAACCGCCGCGCCACCGCCCTCAAATTTATAGTTATGCGCCTGCTGGCCGCACAGGTATTCATCCCCGCGCTCACAATGCGCCATCAATGCGAGCAAATTGGCCTGAGTGCCCGATGCCGTAAACAGCGCACTCTCAAAACCAAACATCTCTGCGGCCATATCTTGCAAACTGTTGACGGTCGGATCATCACCATAAACATCATCACCCACTTCAGCCCTCGACATGGCTAAGCGCATCGCCTCTGTTGGCTGGGTCACGGTATCACTGCGTAAATCTATCATCTTGTCCTCGACTTCTTCTGTCTATCCCCGACGCGGATATTCATCGCGTAAGTGCGACTCTAGCCTCAAAGGAAAAATTTGTATAGTTTGCCTTTATGTCTGCCGATAAAATCAACAAGGAGCCAATGTTATCTACACTGATGCGATTGATTTGCATCAAATAACGGGCAAAACTTGGCGTTAGGCCGATAAAAAAGATAGAATACCCGACTAAGATGCTCATGCTAATGCAGTGCAAATCTCTTAGTGGTTTTAGCTACTCAAGATAAAATACAAGGTGATTTGTGGTGAAAATATCCGTAATGCAATGGATTAAATTAACGTGTTTAGCGCTGAGCTTAAGCCAGATGTTACCCGCGTATGCATGGCAAGATACAGATCAAGACGGCGTCCCGGATATTAAAGATGCCTGTCCAAACACACCAGCAAACACCACAGTGATGGCCAATGGCTGTGTTTACCAAGCCGAAGTAAAATCCAGCAGTATTCAATGTGATCTCAATGACCCCAGTACTTATTCAGCGCCTGATTGTCATAATATTGAGACCGCGATTGTGTATTTTGAGTTTGCTATTGCCGAAGTAGATTTATCGCAATGGAAAGCTTTAGCCTTAGTGAAAGCTTTTTTAGACGCGAATACTGAGACTCAATTAACTCTAGTGGGGCATACGGATATTGTCGGTACGCCAGAGTTTAATTATCAGTTATCACTACGACGGGCTCAAAATGTGAAACGTATTTTGGTTGAAGACTACGGCTTCAATCCAAATCGCTTTACCGTTGTCGGTAAAGGCATATCTGAACCGGTTGCGGATAATCATTCCAGCGAAGGTCGCAGATTAAATCGACGAGTACAATTTATCGTCAATAATAACTAGTTTTGTTAGCGTATTTTTAGGGAGTAATTTAATGGATAACCTCGAAGGTTTATTAAAGCAGGCGCCAGATTTGGTCATGACCTATGGCTTAAAAATCTTATTTGCCCTCATTATTTTCTTCGTCGGTAAATATTTTTCTGGCGTCGCACAAAAGTTAGTGCGCAAGTTGCTTAACAGTCGCAAGATTGACCCAACTGTGGTGTCTTTTGTGGCTAACTTAGCTTGGGCAGTGGTGTTTGTGTTCACCATTATCGCCACCTTAGGCCAAATTGGCGTACAAACAGCCTCTCTAGTAGCCGTTATCGGTGCCGCAGGTTTAGCCGTAGGTTTAGCACTGCAAGGTTCTCTGTCTAACTTTGCCTCAGGCGTATTAATGGTGCTATTCCGTCCATGCCGCGTAGGTGATTATATTGAAGCGGCGGGTATTGCCGGTACTGTTGATGAAATCACTATTTTCTCAACCAAATTACGCACTCCAGATAATAAAGTCATTGTGGCGCCAAACTCTTCAATCATGAATGGCACTATCACAAACTACTCTGCCTCTGAAAATCGTCGTATCGATTTAGTGATTGGCGTGTCTTATTCTGCGGATATTGCGCAAACCAAAAAAGTATTAACAGAGATTTTAGATAACAACCAATACGTACTGAAAGAACCAGGTTACACCGTAGGTCTTTCTGAATTGGCAAATTCTTCAATCAACTTTGTGGTTCGTCCTTGGGTTAAAACCGCTGACTACTGGACTGCGCGTTTCCAAATTTTAGAACAAATCAAAAATGCACTCGATGCAGCGAACATTGAAATTCCATTCCCGCAAATGGATATTCATGTGAAGCAATTGCCAGAGAGCAAATAATCAGCAAGCATATTAAAAGGCCGGTGAATACCGGCCTTTTTTATGGTGATAGTTTAGGTTTTGTCGTACCTTAAGCCAATGTGCACAACATACCTGAGTAAGGGAGAGAAAATGCAAAAGTATGTTTCATTTCTAGCCGCTGGCTGTGTTTTTAGTTTAATGGTTCTCAGCCCCACCGCTATCGCCAATGATAAAACCCAAGTGATGATGGGCGACAAGACTGTCACTCTCGCTGGGAAATTACCCAAGCTTGAGCAAATGGCGCCACGGTTTAAAGTTGTCGACGAACAATTTACCCCTATCAGCCTGAGTGACTTTAAAGGCAAAACCGTGCTGATCAGTGCCGTGCCCAGCTTAGATACGGGCGTCTGTGCGCTGCAAACTAAGCGCTTCAACAGTGAAGTCAGCCACTTCTCCGATGATGTCGTCATGCTGACCATCAGTACAGATTTGCCCTTCGCCCAAAAACGCTTCTGTAAGGTGGAGAATGTCGACAAAATCAAAGTACTCTCCGACTCAGTGTGGCGTGATTTTGGCGAGAAATACGGTTTATTGATTGAGGATTACGGCTTACTCGCTCGGGCTATCTTTATTATCGATGCCGAAGGTCAGCTTAGGTACCAAGAGCTGGTCCCCAATATTACTGAACACCCCAATTATGACGCCGCGCTTGAAGCGTTAAAAACCATTCAAGCACAGCAATAACATAAAAAATGGGGCATCTAATGCCCCATTTTTATTAGTGCGTATGTTGGTCGCCGTTGGCTTGATAGTCAAAGGTCGGCATAGACCAATGATAACGCAGTGCTAACATTCGTAAGCTAAAGCCAAGCGTTAAACAGATCACTAGGTTTATCCACTCCGCCAATTGGTAAGCATTGAGGGTGATATATAAGCCTGCGGTAAAGAGCGAAATCACCGCATAGAGTTCTTTCTTAAAAATCAAAGGCACTTGATTACAGAGAATATCGCGGATCACCCCGCCAAAGACCCCTGTGACGAGCCCCATCACCACCGCAATCGTTGGACTAAAGCCTAACATTAGGGTTTTTTGTGCGCCAACAATCGAGAATACGGCTAGGCCTAAGGCATCAATAGCCAAAAATAACTTAGACAGATAACGCATCACAGGCGCAATGGCGACCGTTAGTAAAGACGCAAATGCAATCGCGAGCAGGTAATGGACATTCTCGACCCATATCAAAGGGTAATTTCCGAGCAGCATGTCTCTTAGGGTGCCACCACCAATCGCCGTCGCGCAGCCAATGATAACCACGCCGAATAGGTCCATCTGCTTACGACCCGCCGCTAATGCCCCTGTCATGGCCTCGGCTAAAATCCCAATCAGCCATAATAATCCGATAAATTGCGCTTCTTGCATTTAAACTACTTATTACCCATGCATAAAGAACGGATTTTGCCTGATAATCTACAGACTGGATAATGAGATTATTTAAATTTTGTCATTAGAATATTTAATCTATTGATAGTTTTTATGCATTAGCTATTTCTACTTTTCTATATTGCGTTACACTGCAGCCCTTCAACAACAATGCATTAACCAACAGACGACAGTTCCTCTTATTCAATTAAGCTTATTTTTTGATAAGTTTTAATAAAGCATAATCAATTAAAATTTTAAAATTTGTAGAAAATTCATCTTAATGCCACTCAAGCCTAAATTTTGGCCACAAAAAAGCGGCCAAAGGGCCGCTTTTTTAGACTAAAAGTAAATTATTTGTTTTCAGGCTTTGGCGGGAAATTCGCCATCACACTGCCGACCGCTTCGTTGATCAGCTGTACTCTTTCCGAAGGGGTATTTTTATCACGGATAGTGTCGGCCACTGAGCCGCGCCAAATTAACTTAGCAGTTTTATTATCAACTAAATCAATGATCAGGGTGCCCACTTCATATTCTCTGACTGTGGTCTGGGTTTGCATGTTACCGCCCCAGCCCCAACCTGGGCCATAGTAAGGGTTATAACCAAAATTGGTATTGAAAGTATCTACATTAATCTTCTTATCGATTTTGGTTAAATAGTTCACTAATACATCGGCATCTTTTGCATCGACCAAGGTCATGCCCTTAGATGAAAGCTGAGAGTTCACAGCATCCCGCACGCGCTGATCCATTAAACCATCGAGGTGATAACCCGAAGCATCGGTCTTTTGCGCGACCCACGCATAGGTCTTGTACTGAGTAAAATTGGCGCTAGGGTCAAAATCCCAACCCGACTTAAGGGAACTACAGGCACTCAATGCCAGTACGGCTAAACCTACAATTATATTTTTCATGGTGATTTCCTTGGTCGTTCTTATCGAACACAAATAAGCCGAAAATAAATTTAGCTTACAGAGCAATGGACGGTTCTACAACTCAATATGATGAAAAAGCAGTGTGTTATTCAGCTTGACTTCAGCAATCTCTTTAAATGATAATGATTATCACTTAAAGCGATTAAGGGATAACTAACATGTACTGGTTCATTAGCGCATTGATTGTGGCATCGGCGATTTTCTGGTTCGCACCGCAAAAAGTCTCTGCTGATACCCATAACAGTAAGCTCACACCTCATCTCCCCATGATGTTGCTGTTTTTACCTTTAGTCGTATTGAGTTGGCTCGTGTTTGAGACTGTGTCGAACGGGGTGAATTACACCACGGTTGCCGCCTTTGGGTTTGTTGCCACCGCTTGCTTAATCGCCCTCCCTAAATTGCATCGTTTTATCATGCCCTGCGCCCTACTCACCGCATTGGCATTAATCGCTATGGTATTGCAGCATCTCTAAGTCTGCTTTTTAAACATGCTACTTCCCTGCAAAGAGCTAGCATTGACCTTCGGCCACTTTCAGTCTCTGTCAGTGGCCTTTTTTTACCTCCCCGAAAGACGTTGAGTTTGGTAAACTTAAGCGGCGTATATTCAAATAAAAGATGACTTATGAAAGTAGATCCCAACGTTTCCTTAGTGTACAGCACAGATAAAGGCCGCATTACTGCCGAGCCAGAAGCCAAAGCTATCCCCGCATCCGATGGGATTGTGCGCATCCACAGAGACAGCAAAGGCCGCAAAGGTAAAGGTGTCTCGGTCATTTCAGGCCTAGGGCTTGATGAAGCGGGCTTAAAATCCCTGGCACAAACCCTTAAAAAACAATGTGGTTGTGGTGGCACAGTCAAAGATTTCACTATCGAAGTGCAAACCGATAATCGCGAACAACTAAAACTACTGCTTGAAAAACAAAACTACAAAGTCAAATTAGCCGGCGGTTGATACGCCACCAGCCTAAGCCGCTGGATTTAATCTATTGGTCAACGCCTGTGGGCTGAACGGAGCATTTAATGGAGAGTTTGCAGAACCATTTTTTAATCGCCATGCCGTCGCTCGATGACACTTTTTTTGAGCGCACCGTCATCTATCTATGTGAGCACGATGAAAAAGGCGCCATGGGGCTCGTGATTAATAAACCGCTGGGCATTGAAGTGAACTCATTGCTCGAACAGATGGATTTACCCGCTGAGCAAGTGTCGACCGACCTAGCATTAGGCGCGCAGGTTTTAATGGGCGGCCCCGTGTCCCAAGATAGAGGCTTTGTCCTGCATACATCCCAGCCTTACTGGGCCAACAGTACAGAATTAAGCTCTGGCCTTATGCTCACCACCTCTAGGGATGTATTAACGGCGATTGGCAGCGAGCGCTCGCCGGAAAAATTTATCGTGGCATTAGGTTATGCGGGTTGGAGCAAAAACCAGCTGGAGCAAGAACTGGCCGATAACTCATGGCTGACTATCCCTGCCGATCAAGCCCTACTCTTCGATGTCAAACACGAGGATAGATGGCAACAAGCGAGCCGCGCGCTCGGCTTTGATGCTTGGCAATTGTCATCACAGGCAGGCCACGCCTAGCCGATTTTATTGTGACGAGTGAATATAGAGATGAACGCAAGAACCGTTTTAGGTTTTGATTTTGGAACAAAAAGTATTGGTGTCGCCATAGGGCAACAAATCACCGCCAGCGCCACGCCACTATTATCCCTAAAAGCGGTCGATGGTATTCCCAATTGGGATGAAATCGGCAAGCTCATTAAAGAGTGGCAGCCCGATTTAGTCGTCGTAGGTTTACCGCTCAATATGGATGGCACAGAGCAAGAGATGACCCACAGGGCGAGAAAATTCGCCAACCGACTAAACGCTAAGTTTGGGGTCAAAATTGTCACTCAAGATGAAAGACTGACCACCACAGATGCAAAAGCTCGGCTATTTGAACTCGGCGGCTTTAAAGCCCTCACCAAAGGTCAAGTCGATGCCGTGTCTGCCGTATTGATTGTCGAAAGCTATTTTGAAAATCATTTCGGTGAATGATAAGTCATAAAAACAAAAGGATAGCCTGAGCTATCCTTTTTTATTTCTACGGTTATTATAAAGCTTACAGATGGGGCTTAACCAAGTTGGCCATCATGCTGATATGGTCATCATTATCGTTCAGCGCAGGAATGTAACGGAACTTCTCCCCGCCGGCATTGGCAAAAATATGACCATTTTCACCCACAATCTCTTCTAAGGTCTCTAAGCAATCGGCGCTAAATGCTGGGCACACAATCGCCACATCACGTACACCTTCGCTTGGAAGCGCCTGCATGGTGGCATCCGTATAAGGTTGTAACCATTTAGCCTTACCAAAGCGAGATTGGAAGGTCATCACAAACTCATCCGCTGTAAGCCCTAATTGCTCAGCCACCAGACGGGTCGTCTTCATGCAAAAGCAATAATAAGGATCGCCTAAATGCAGATTACGCTCCGGCATACCATGGTAAGAAAGCACTAACTTTTGCGGCTTACCCTGTTGCTCAAAGTCGGCACGAATTGAGTTCACCAATGCGGTAATAAAGTCGGGGTTATCATGATAAGAGTGAATAAAATGCAGCGATGGCAGATAGCGCCACTGGGTTAATTCCCTTGCAATAGCGTCAAAAGCCGAGCCCGTTGTCGGCGCCGCATATTGCGGATAGAGCGGTAATACGACCAGCTTATCAATCCCCTGCTGATGCATAGTTTGTAAGGTGTTCGCCACCGAAGGATTGCCATAACGCATGGCTAAATGCACCGATACTTGATGTCCATCGGCTGTTAACTTGTCCGATAATTTAGCGGTTTGGCGCAAGCTGATATCCATCAGCGGTGAACCCGCTTCAGTCCAGACCTTCTGATAGAGCGCCGCAGACTTGGCCGGACGAACGCGCAGCACTATGCCATGTAAAATCAGCATCCACAGGAGTCTTGGAATTTCGACCACCCGAGGGTCGGATAAAAACTCAGCAAGGTAACGCCTTACCGCCGATGCCGTTGGCGCATCGGGAGTGCCAAGGTTGAGTAGCAACACGCCCACTTTGCCACGCTTTGCGTGACCCATTTCTTTTGATAATCCTGAAAACCTAGCCAAAGTAGCCTCTTAACATGAGTAAAATGAATAAATTGGGCATTAAAGCACTGATTCTATTGCCTGCTTAAGCTCGGCACTATCGGGTTTCACCTTTGAATTAAACTGCTGCACAGTATTGCCATCACCACTGACAACATACTTGTAGAAATTCCACTTAGGCGAGCCAGCTTTATCTCCTAAGTATTTGAAGACACTGTTAGCATCGCTGCCTCTCACGGGGGATGTCGCGAGCATGGTAAAGGTGACACCATAGTTGATGTAGCACACCTTAGCCGTGTCTTTTTCATCATTTTCTTCTTGGAAAAAGTCATCGGAAGGGAAACCTATCACCACTAAGCCTTTGTCTTTGTATTCTTTATGAAGCGCTTCGAGAGCCTTAAATTGTGGAGTGTAGCCACAGTTACTCGCGGTGTTGACCAGTAACACTGGCTTGCCCTGAGTCAATTCACACAGATTAATCTTCTCATCCGAGTGCAATTTACGCACTTCAACATCAAGATAACTCGGGCAAGTTGCCGCAAATGCGCTAGTGCTTAACAGGCTGGCAAAGATAACTAAGGGGAGTTTCATCATAATGTCCTTCTCATTGGGCGCGCCAAGATTGGCAAACTCGTTATTCTCTATTACGTCACTCGCTAATATAGAGATCATATTGAATAAAAAAATAAAAGCTACAGCGAGTTATCGATTGTCTTAAGCGATAAAAAAAGCAGCTCAAGGGAGCTGCTTTAACATCACCGCAGACAGGGTTAATCCATATCTAAGGTCACGCCTTCCATAAAGCTTGAACTGGTAGGCTCTTTATTTTGCAGTTTGATCATTAAACGCAAGTCGTTTGGCGAGTCAGCATGGTGAAGCGCATCGGCATAGCTAATTTCCCCATCGATATAGAGTTGCAGCAAGGCTTGGTCGAAGGTCTGCATACCCTGCTCATTCGATTTAGCCATGGTTTCTTTTAGCAAATGCAGTTCATTTTTAGCAATCAAGCTCGCGACACGTGGCGTATTGATCAAGACTTCAATCGCCGCCCGTCGTCCTGTGCCATCGACTTTGGGCACCAGTTGCTGCGCCACAATGCCACGCAGATTGAGTGACAAGTCGAATAACAACTGCTGGTGTTTACTCTCTGGCACTAAGTGCATGATCCGATCTAACGCTTGGTTAGCGTTGTTCGCGTGCAGTGTCGCCATACAGAGGTGACCCGTTTCGGCGAAGGAGAGCGCAAACTCCATGGTTTCTTGAGTACGGATCTCACCAATCAGAATCACATCGGGCGCTTGACGCAGCGAACTCTTCAACGCCGCATCAAAGGATTCTGTATCTATACCCACTTCGCGTTGAGTGATGATGCTTTTGCGATGATCGTGCACAAATTCCACCGGATCTTCGATGGTAAGGATATGACCACGGGCATGGGCATTACGATAACCCACTAACGCCGCCAAGGAGGTCGACTTACCAGTTCCCGTTCCCCCAACCATGATGATAAGACCCCGTTTACTCATCACCAGATCTTTTAAAATCGGTGGCAATTTTAAGTCTTCTACCTCTGGGATTTTGGTCTCAATCCGGCGCATAACGCATCCCGGAGATTCACGCTGCCAGAATGCGCTAACGCGGAAACGCCCTAAATCCTTCACCGCAAAAGCGAAGTTACACTCGCGAGTCGTGTGAAACTCCTTCTTTTGCGCCTCAGTCATCACGGATTCAACAAAATCCAAAGACTGTGCGGGTGTGAAGGCACTCTCGGCTAATGGGCGTAACTCACCATCGATTTTGGCGCTCGGCGGAAAACCTGCGGTAATAAACAAGTCCGAGGCTTTACGCTCCACCATGACTTTTAAAAACGGACGGACATCCATCATAAATCCTTAAAACGTCGCTTGTTTGTTTGAACTCTTCGACATGGCATCCTCACGGGTGATGAGGCCACGGTTGACTAAGTTTTGCAGACACTGTTCGAGCGTTTGCATGCCATGGGCCATCCCCGTTTGAATAGCTGAGTACATCTGCGCCACTTTATCTTCACGGATAAGGTTACGGATAGCGGGCGTACCCATCATGATTTCGTGGGCTGCCACACGGCCACCACCGATTTTTTTAATCAGGGTTTGCGAAATAACCGCCTGTAATGATTCAGACAACATGGTACGCACCATGTCCTTTTCACCGGCAGGGAAAACGTCAACCACACGGTCGATGGTCTTCGCCGCCGAGGTGGTGTGCAAGGTACCAAAGACTAAGTGACCCGTTTCGGCCGCCGTCATCGCCAGACGAATGGTTTCAAGGTCACGCATCTCACCGACGAGGATAACGTCAGGGTCTTCACGCAGTGCGCTACGCAGCGCCGCGTTAAAGCTGTGGGTATGACGATGCACTTCCCTTTGGTTAATCAAACATTGCTTATTCTGATGAACGAATTCGATAGGATCTTCAATGGTTAAGATATGGTCGTGGCGGTTCTCATTGATGTAATCCACCATGGCCGCAAGTGTGGTACTCTTACCCGAACCGGTAGGCCCAGTAACAAGCACTAAGCCGCGGGGAAAGCTGGAAATTTTCTTAAAGATCTCTGGTGCCCCTAACTGTTCGAGCGACAAAATTTCGCTGGGAATGGTACGAAACACCGCCGCCGCGCCGCGGGATTGGTTAAAGGCGTTCACACGGAAACGCGCTAAATTAGGGACTTCGAACGAAAAGTCGATTTCTAAATGCTCTTCAAAGTCCTTACGCTGTTTATCATTCATAATGTCGTACACAAGGCTGTGTACACCCTGATGATCGAGCGCGGGCAGGTTAATTTTTCTCACTTCACCGTCGACACGGATCATGGGAGATATCCCTGCAGAGAGGTGTAGATCCGAGGCTTTGTGTTTTACACTAAAGGCTAATAACTCAGTGATTTCCATAGTTTGGGATATCCTTGCAACCAGATAATTACATCATGACAACAATAGCAGACAGACTCGCAGTCGCCCAGTGCAGGATCGCGCAAGCGGCGCAAAAATGCGCACGCCTACCTCACAGTATTCGCTTACTTGCCGTCAGTAAGACTAAACCCATTGAAGATATTATAGCAGCCTATGATGCGGGCCAGCGTTGCTTTGGCGAGAACTATGTTCAAGAAGGTGTGACAAAAATTGAGTCGCTAAAAGGCACACACCCTGATATTGAATGGCATTTTATTGGGCCACTGCAATCCAATAAAACCGCCTTAGTCGCCCAGCACTTCGACTGGATGCACACTCTATCGCGGGAGAAAATTGCCCAGCGCCTCAATGAGCAGCGCCCAGCACACCTTGCGCCGCTCAATGTGTGTATTCAAATCAACATCAGTGATGAAGATACAAAATCCGGTATCGATGCCGAGCAAATGCTGCCGCTGGCCGATAGCATCAGCCAATTACCCCATTTACAACTACGGGGCTTAATGGCGATTCCCAGTGCCACTAATGACATCGCGCAGCAGACCCGTGAACTCAGCGAGCTTAAGCAGTTATTCGATACGCTAAAGCAGCATTATCCCGCTGTCGATACGCTTTCTATGGGCATGAGTAATGATTTAGACGTGGCTATTGAGTGCGGCTCAACCATGGTGCGTATCGGCAGCGCCATCTTTGGTGAACGTGATTATGGCGCAAAAGAAACGACCAGCAATTAGTCGCTGCGGGTTAATCCATCTGTACGATTGATGCTAAGGGAAATCACAGAGATAGCCAAAGGCGAGTCAGCAATATCGGCTTTAGCCTTGTTTTTAGAGGCTAAAGCCCAAATACTGTTAGAGAACATTAAATAGAAATTTTTATCCGGCCTAATAACGCTAATTCAATGATATTAATGCTGAATGTTATCCACTCAGCCTAGGCCAGACATTATGGGGTACACATGAGTCAACAAAAAATCTGCTTTATCGGTGCGGGCAATATGACCCGTAGTATTATCAGCGGCTTAATTCGTAGCGGCTATCCTGCTGCGCTAGTGCAAGCTACCAATCCTAGCCAAGGTAAACTCGATGCCCTCGCCGCCGACTTTGGTGTGCGTGTATCCCAAGACAATTTCAGCGCCGCCCAAGATGCCGATGTCATCGTATTATCCGTCAAGCCGCAGTTGATGGAACAAGTCTGCCAAGCGCTGCAAGGCATTGACATGTCTAACAAGCTGGTCATTACCATTGCCGCGGGGATTAAAGCAGAGCGCTACAGCCAGTATTTAGCGCAATCCATTACGCTGGTTCGCACTATGCCAAACACGCCAATGCAAATCGGTGTCGGTATGACAGGACTCTACGCGCCACAGCCGCTCTCTGATGCCCAACAAGCCATTGCCGAACGCTTGATGTCCAGCGGCGGTGAAATTGTGTGGGTGAATGAGGAATCTGAGATTAATCAAGTGATTGCCCTTGCGGGTAGTTCACCTGCCTATTTCTTCCTGCTGATGGAATCCATGATTGATGCCGGCAAAAAAATGGGCATGGATGAAGCCAAAGCCAGAAGCTTAGTACAGCAAGCGGCCCTCGGTGCTGCTATGATGGCAAAGCAAAATCCTGAGCTTACGCTGGGTAATTTACGGGAGAATGTCACCTCCAAGGGCGGCACAACGGCGCAAGCCATCGCCACATTTGAAGCGGCGGATCTCCGTGGTGTGGTCAAGAATGCGATGGAAAACTGCATCAAACGTGCAGAGGAAATGGCCAATACTTTTTGATCCAGCAATGGCTGGGTGACTCACTTTTAACGCGGGCGTTTTTAATCGGACTCATATAGGCAGAAATCTCGATGAATGCATTAACCTTTTTGATCAGCACACTCTTCGATTTGTATTTGATGGTGGTGATATTACGGATCTGGCTCCCCTTGGCCCGTGCCGATTTTTATAATCCCTTCAGCCAGTTTGTGGTCAAAGCCACTCACCCGTTGATTGCACCTATGCGTCGATTAATTCCTTCAATGGGCAGATTCGACACCTCTTCATTTGTGCTCGCCCTATTAGTGGTGATGGTCAAAGTGCTGCTGATAAGCCTTATTGCCGGCGGCGGTATTGATATAGTGCTGTTCTTTGTGTTTGCGCTTGTCACTGTCATCAAACAGGCGGGTATTTTGCTCTTCTGGATGCTGATCATCCGCGCCATCTTAAGCTGGTTCAATCAAGGCTATAACCCGATTGTGATGATCATGGGACAACTAACAGAACCCATTTTAGCCCCAGTGCGCCGCATTATTCCGCCCATTGGTGGCTTAGATCTGTCGGTGATGTTGGTGATTATCGGCATGAACTTTATCAACATGCTGTTGGCGCAATACGTACCATTTTGGGCCGTGATTTAATGAGCGCAGTCATTATGCAGCAAGGCGACTTGCTGCTTAATTTGTATATTCAACCTAAAGCGAGTCGCGATCAGATAGTCGGGCTACACGGTGATGAGTTAAAAGTCGCCATCACAGCACCGCCTATCGATGGCAAGGCCAACGCCCATTTAAGCAAGTATTTAGCCAAGGCCTTTAAAGTCCCTAAAAGCGATGTTCACATCCTTAAGGGCGAATTAGGACGTCATAAGCAGGTACGCATTAGCGCCCCCAAAAACGTCCCCGCAGAAATCGCGACACTGCTCGAATAAACACAGCGTTGGAAGTCTCCTTCCTGCGACCTATACTCAAGTAATCCCTCATATGAAGGTACAACATCATGTTACGTAATCTCCTTATTATGCTCGCCTTAACCGCAAGCCTGTGCGGCGTCGCTAATGCCGAGCAAAAAGAAACCGTCGGTAATTTCGACATTCATTACATGGCGCTGGGCAGCACCTTTTTAACGCCTAGTATTGCGAAATCCTATGGCATCGAACGTAGTAGCTACAGAGGCATCATTAACATTGCCGTATTAGATATGAGTGAAGAAGGCTCGCCCGCAGTGCCCGTTGAAATCACTGGCGTGGCCAATAACCTACTCGATGCGCGTATCGATTTGAAATTTAGAGAGATCCGTGAGGGTAAGGCGATTTATTACATCGCCGAAGTACCTTACCGCGACGATCAAGAAATCAATTTCAACATCGCCATCAAACACGGTAATCAACTCAACACCAATCTGCAGTTTAAGCAAAAGTTCTACGTCGAATAATCTCAACCCCATAAGGCAGGACGATACCAAGTATCGTCCTGCCTTTTTCTGTCCTTTACCGCCAAGCTTGGGTATCATTGCCGCATACAGTCTAATGATATCGCTCAATGTTCACACTCAGTGACACACAGCCAAGAGCGCCCAATCCAATAGGTATTCCATGCAACAAATCGTCCTCGCCAGTGGCAATAAAGGTAAACTTGCCGAATTCGATCAAATGCTCGCCGCCTATGGCGTAAAAGTGCTGCCACAAAGCCAATTTAACGTTAGCGAAGTGGCCGAAACGGGCACCACCTTTGTCGAAAACGCCATTATCAAAGCCAGACATGCGGCGCAAATTACCGGACTTGCCGCCATTGCCGATGACTCGGGATTAGAAGTCGATTTACTCCAAGGAGCACCGGGCATCTACTCTGCGCGCTATGCGGGGGAAAATGCCAAGGATCAAGACAATGTGTTAAAACTCTTAGACACATTAAAGGATAATCCTGCGCCGCGTACGGCAAGATTCCAATGCGTTTTAGTCTATATGCGCCATGCGAAGGACCCAACGCCCATCATTTGCCAAGCCTCGTGGGAAGGCCAAATCGATTTCGTGCAACAGGGTGACAACGGCCATGGTTACGATCCGATTTTTATTCCAGAGCACCATGATTGCAGCGCAGCCCAAATGAGCAGTGACGAAAAAAATGCCTTGAGTCACCGTGGTAAAGCTTTAGTGCAACTGATTGCTGCCATGCAGGAAAAAGGCGTATTTACCGACGGGAACACCCAATAATGTCAGTGAATGTGTCACCTCAGTTAACCCTGCCGCCGTTGAGCCTGTACATCCATATCCCCTGGTGTGTACAAAAATGCCCTTACTGCGACTTTAACTCCCATGGGCAAAATGGCGAATTACCCCAAAAGGCCTATGTGGATGCGCTGCTAGCGGACTTACGCCAAGACTTGCACTTAGTACAAGGCCGTAAGCTGCACACAATTTTTATTGGTGGTGGAACGCCGTCTCTGTTTGATGCCAATCAAATCAAACGGATATTGGATGGCGCCAATGCGCTCATTCCCTTCAGTGACGATATTGAAATCACCATGGAGGCCAACCCTGGCACCCTAGAGCACGATGACTTTAGTGCCTACCGCGCCGCAGGGGTCACCCGGTTATCCATTGGTGTACAGAGTTTCTCTAAGGATAAGCTCAATCTGCTGGGGCGGATCCACGATCAAAACGAAGCCCAAACCGCCGCCCAAAAAGCCAGCCAAGCGGGTTATTTAAGTTTTAACTTGGATTTGATGCACGGACTTCCGAATCAAAGTTTTGCTGAGGCCATGGCGGATATCGATACCGCTGCTGCGCTCAATCCGCCGCATTTGTCTTGGTATCAACTGACGATTGAGCCCAATACCCTGTTCCACTCAAAACCGCCGCAGCTGCCCGACGATGAAGATCTCTGGCAGATCTACGAACAAGGGCAACAAAAGTTAGCAGCACTCGGTTATGAGCAGTATGAAATCTCTGCCTATGCCAAACCCGGTTATCAATGCAGGCATAACCTTAACTATTGGCAATTCGGCGATTATTTAGGTATAGGCTGCGGCGCCCATGGCAAAGTGACCTTGCCCGAAGAAAACCGCATTATTCGCACGGTCAAAATCAAACACCCTAAGGGTTATTTAGCTGCCGACAACTATCACTTCGAGCAGACTGAGGTCGCCGAAGAAGATCGCGCCCTCGAATACTTGATGAATCGTCTGCGCTTAATGACGCCTATCCCTAAGCAAGAGTTTGAAGACAGAACTGGTTTACATCGAGATACTTTGAAAGAGGGAATGGAAAAAGCCAAACAACGGGGGTTGCTGACCGAATCGGCTGAACATTGGCAATTAACCAGTAAAGGTCACATGTTTGTGAACGATTTACTGACGCAATTTTGTTGATTCACTAATTAAATTTCCCATATAAATAATGTGTTAGCTTAGATTTCTCGATGAGACATCTTTTATGGCTAACACATTTTCTAACATTTATATTCATACATTTTTCCCCTGCTTCTTTAGAATTACCTGAACATTGTTAAGGAAGCCTGATCATGCCAATAAAAACGAACATCAGCTTAGTCGCATTTACCCTCTCCGCCCTGCTAGCACTGCCTTCCTATGCGGTGCCCACCTTAAGTGACTCACATAATGTGGCCAGTGCAAGTGTTGCCGCCCAAAGCGAGTCAGAAAAAGCCAACGCCTTGTTTGAAGCCATCTTCATGGAAAACATCATGGCAAGCCCCATTGCGCAAACCTATATGGGTATAAAGCAGGACTATGATAAGTGGGACGACATTGGCGATGAGGCGGATGCCCGTGAGTTGGCGCGAACCAAGAAACAGCTAGCCGAAGTGAATCAACTGGATGCGAGTAAGCTTGACCCACAAACTCGCCTAAGCCTGACGTTACTCAGCCAAAACCTGAATAACGATATCAAAGACTACCAGTGGCGCTACCATAACTACCCAGTAAATCAGATGCATGGTGGCCACTCGATGATCGCCTCCTTCCTGATTAATCAACACCAGATCACCGATGTCAGCGATGCTAAGGCCTATATCAGCCGCTTAAATGGCGTGCCCAAACGCCTAAGCCAACTGCAACAGGCGCTAGAAGTGCGCGCTGATAAAGGCATTATTGCCCCTAAATTCGTGTTTGGTTACGTGATTTCTGACAGCCAAAACATCATTAAAGGCGCCCCCTTCGATAAAGGCGAAGACAGTGCCTTGTTGGCGGATTTTCGCAAAAAAGTGAGCGCACTCAGCATCACTGAAGCAGAAAAAGCCCAACTTATTGCCGATGCAGAAAAAGCACTGGTCTCGGAAGTTGAGCCTGCATACAAGACGCTTATCGCCTATATCAAAACCTTAGAAGCCAAGGCCGATACCCGCGATGGGGTTTGGAAACTCCCCGACGGCGAGGCGTTTTATAACAATGCCCTTGCGCGCACGACGACTACCCACATGACGGCGGATGAAATCCATCAACTTGGTCTTGCTGAAGTGGAACGCATCCATAATGAAATGCGCGCCATCATGAAAAAGGTGAATTTTAACGGCACCTTGCAAGAGTTCTTCGCCTTTATGCGCGATGATCCGCAGTTCTATTATCCAAATACCGCCGAAGGCAAGGCGGCATATTTAGCCGATGCAACCAAGCTTATCGATAATATGCGCTCACGCTTGGATGAAGTCTTTAAGGTCAAACCTAAGGCGGCCATGATAGTTAAACAGGTTGAAGCCTTTAGGGAGAAATCTGCGGGTAAAGCCTTCTATGAACAACCGGCGCCCGATGGCTCTCGCCCTGGCAGCTACTATGCCAACCTCTACGATATGAAAGCCATGCCCAAATACCAGATGGAAGCACTGGCTTACCATGAAGGGATCCCTGGCCACCATATGCAAATCGCTATCTCGCAGGAGCTAAAGGATATTCCTAAGTTCCGTAAGTTTGGTGGCTATACCGCCTATATCGAAGGTTGGGGGCTCTACAGTGAATCTTTCCCGAAGGAGATGGGCTTATATGCTGACCCTTACTCCGATTTTGGTCGACTGGCGATGGAGTTATGGCGAGCTTGTCGTTTAGTGGTCGATACCGGGATCCACGCCAAAAAATGGACCCGCAAACAAGGGATAGCTTATTACGTCGATAATACCCCTAACGCAAAATCCGATGCGAAGAAAATGGTCGAACGTCATATCGTTATGCCATCGCAAGCTACTGCCTATAAAGTTGGGATGATTAAGTTACTCGAACTGAGACACAAGGCGGAAAAACAACTGGGTGATAAGTTTGATATCCGGGATTTCCATACTTTAGTCTTGGCAAATGGCGCGCTGCCTTTAGATGTACTGGAAGAACAAGTCGATCAATGGATTGCTAGCGTTAACAAAGCCTAAGCTTGAAACCGTGGGAGGCTAACGCTAGCCTCCCAAGGACGCTTTGCCAATAAAATCCTTAAATCGCAGCCAATAAAAAAGCCACTATTAAGTGGCTTTTTTATTGGATTTATCACCGGCCTGGTCATAAAACCCTATCTCACTGTGGGTCACTATATTTGATGTATTAAGCAAGTAGCTAACACTCGGTGTGACTTTAGGGTACAGAGAGACAAAACTCGTCCCCGCATTCAACCATCAGAAAAAAATTACCTCAGCCTAATGAGCTGAGGTAAACCAAAAACTAGGATGATGGTTTAAAAGCCAACATTGTTTTAGTTCGCAAACTTCTGCTGGCTGTGATCCGAAACTGCATTGCTGCCAACCTGTACGCAAATACCAAAAGGGGTCATTTTCAGTAAAAGTGTAGGACTCAGGTCATTCCGAATCATCTGGCAACCATTGTATTCATTTAAGAACAGACTTCAATACACCTACTAAAAAGCTGTTTTAGACAACCCTAAAAAACCAAACTAAAATACAAGCACAGCTTGACACAAGCAATTGATTTTAATTAAGTTTCAAAACCATCAAACTCTCTAAAAACGCATTAAACTCATTTTAAGAACAATGTTTCCAAAATTACTGACGTTCACTGAAGAGTTCCGCATAGGGAATGTCCCAATAAGGCGGATTACCAATGTGGTCTTTAATAAACTCAATGAAAGCACTCACCTTAGGCGCTAAGTGTTTACGGCGTGGGTAAACGGCCTGTAGCGGTAAATGATGAGTCAGTTGCCAATCCCTCAGCAGCGGCACTAAGGTGCCCTTAGCGATTTCATCTTCCATCAAGTAGCTGGCAAGATATACAACCCCTAAGCCACTGATTGCAGCTGATTTTAAAGCGGGTGCGTTATCCACTCTAAAGTTACCAGAGACACCTATTTCGCAGTAATCATCACCTTTTTTAAACTGCCACATGCTGTGCTCATGCCACTCACCTTGATACACCAAACAGTTATGGTCGACCAATTGTTCAGGGCGTGACGGTTCGCCATGTTTCGCAATGTAATCGGGGGAGGCAACGAGGAGGAACTGGCACTTCATCAAAGGGCGCGCCACCATACCGAGAGGAAGCTGCTCAGACATAGTCAACAACAGGTCTAAACCTTCGCTGACCACATCCACCTTATGGTCTAATAAGCTGACCTGCAGCTCGAGCTCAGGGTGTTTTGCCATAAATGATGGCAGTGCGGGAATGATATGCATAGCGCCAAAGGACTGGGAAATCCCCACCTTTAACACGCCGCGGGTGGCATCGTTTAAGTTATGCACGCTAGCAATGGCCTGTTCGGCATCGCGGAGCAACTCTTCACCTTGCAGATATAACAAATGTCCAGCTTCAGTCAGACTTAAGCTTCGAGTGGTACGCTGGATCAGTTGAACACCGAGTCTATGCTCGAGATCGGCGACCTGCGTACTGACCTTAGATTTAGAGATCCCAAGCCTTCTTGCGGCGGCACTAAAACTACCAGCTCTGGCCACATGAGTAAAAATCGCAATAGGTTCTAACAGTTCTAACATGGAAAGTCGCCTTAAGCAGTTTCGACAGTGATATTAACTTTCGGAATAGCATAGGAATGCAGCACAAATGCCTCAAAGCATCCCTCAATGCCTTAATATCTCACAGCAATTGGGTTAGTTGTAGAGATTTAGCCCGAAAAAGTCCGCTAAAGTAGAGTGTTCTATCTGACTGAATTGCCAGCTTTTCATTATATTTTAAGAGTATACCAAACATTAGTCTTTAGAATGTAATATTCCATAGTAAATAGCTGCAAGCAATCAGATTAATATCAATCCGTTTGGCTAAAATGAATCAAGAAAAAGCCCCAGACACTAAAAGTGCTGGGGCTTTTTCATTTATATCACTGTATTTATGGTGTCAGTTAGGTCGGCTTTACCTGACTCCAACCAGTGTTGGTTTTAAGCTACTCTGCCGAGCACTATTCACGTAATTCACGGTGAGTGTTTTGCGTCAACACGTAGGGTGCTAACTCCGGCACTTCTTTACGCAGTTGATTTTCGAGCACGAGCAGGTTTTCAAAACGGTCACATAAACGGTCGGCTTTCGCTTCAATCCCCTTAGATTGGGATTCAATTTGCTGCTCAATATCATCGCCTAATCTATCCATTTTTTGTGAGAATGCGTCCATCTTGGCTTCGAAGGATTCACCGTCGCCCGCAAGAATTTGGCCGCCGATATTCATCATCAGAGTGCCAATGGAATTTTGTACGATTTGCTCCATTTCCCGTTCAAATTCATCGTTAAAGGTGTTTTGCATCGACTCTTCGGTCGCGCCAAGGTAAAAACTATCGCCCTGCTTGTAGGCTACGGTATCGACACGCTTCTGCACGCCAGCCATCATCTCGTCAAACTTGGCGCCTGCGGCATCGCCCATCAATGGCGTTAATGCCATACTCACAGCTTGAGAGGCTAGTGCAACCGCTTCATTCACTAATTCAATGACTTCAGGAACCTGAGTCGAGACCTCATCGGCATATTGGCTCACAAGTTTCTTCTGTTTGTCGGTTAAGGTTACCTGCTTGCCTTCAACATATAACTTGTCGACCTCGATGCGATACTTCTCGGTGCCCTTCTCGCTCATCACTAACTTTTTCGGCTCGACTCTCACATCATAATTAAGGGAAACCTCACAGCGCTCATCAATTTGCGGCTCGGTTTTCGCTTGTGCTGATTGCAAGCCAGAAGCGCCTAAAATAACGCCCGATAATGCCACTCCAGTTAATAGCGTATTTATCTTCATTGTTGTTCATCCTTTAATCTGAGGGATTCGACTAAGCTAACATGCTAAAAGACGAATAGCAGAAGATATGCCAACTTTGTAACAATATGATTAGTATGGAGTTATAAAAATTAGCACCGATAGCAGATTAGTGAATTTCACTAATAGTTAGCCTAACAGTGCTAATAGAAGAGTTAAATCAGAAGATTGAACGTCCGAGGCGCTGGCTAAGATGCTCAAGCATCGCCGTCCCCGCGAGGGAGTTACCTTGATTGTCTAATTCGGGAGACCAAACGCAGACCGAGAGTTCCCCGGGGATCACCGCAATAATGCCACCACCGACACCGCTTTTACCCGGCATACCAACACGATAGGCAAACTCACCGGCGCCGTCGTACAAGCCAGAAGTTGCTAACAGGGCATTTAACTGCCGCGTCTGTACCTGCGAAATAAGCTCAGTGCCGTCTAAGGTTTTACCGCGGTTGGCTAAATACAACATCGCCCGTGAGAGGTCGGCGCAATTCATTTTTAAGGCGCAATAATGAAAATAAGTGCGCAGCACTGTATCGACATCGCCTTGAAAATTACCGAAGGATTTCATCAGATAAGCGATGGCCGCATTACGTGCACTGTGCTGATATTCAGAATCCGCCACTTGCTTATCGAAACAGACTTTATCGTTTTGACTCAGCGCCCTGACCAATTCCAACATCCGATGCTTAGGCGCCCCTAAACGGCTCTGCAATAAGTCAGCGATGACTAACGCGCCAGCATTAATAAAGGGATTGCGAGGTTTACCCCGTTCGAGTTCAACTTGGACTAATGAATTGAAGGAGTGTCCCGAGGGTTCTTTGCCGACGCGGCTCCAAATTTCGGTTTCTTCATATAAAGTTAGCGCTAAGGTTAAGCTGAAAACTTTAGAAATACTTTGAATTGAAAATGGCTCAAGGTAATCGCCTGCGCCTATGGTTTCACCGTCAATTGTGGTCACGGCAATACCCAATTTACCAGCATCAACATTGGCGAGCGCAGGGATGTAATTAGCAACCTTTCCTTGGCCGAGCAAGGGTCGAACTTTGTCGACCACTTCCTCTAATAACGCCTGTTCTGGCATTAACTCCACCAGATATCGTACAGATCGCTAACTTCGAGTTGAGTCACTTTTTGACCCGCCCAGAATGCCTTCACTGCAGCAACATCTTCCTCGGTGCACTTACCGATAGTTTGGGTAGCAATAATGCCTTCCCACTCGATATGACCACCGCCGTGGAAACCTAACTTACGGGCTTCAATGACTTCATCGATAAACTTATCGACCGTTGCATCAATATCGGCTTCAGAGACAGATGCATCGAAGGTCCAAGTAATGTCAAAACCTAACTCTTGGAATTCATCAACGCGCATTTTCTTACGTAAACGACGGCTACGATTCTTTGCCATAGTGATTTTCCCCGTTGTGTTAAAAAATAAAATCAATAAAAGATGTTAAGCGATACGCTCAAACATCAGATCCCACACGCCATGGCCGAGGCGATGACCGCGGGCTTCAAATTTAGTCAGTGGGCGATGATCTGGGCGCGGTACCACGGTGCCATCGGCGGATTGGTTTTTATAACCATTGGCCGCATTCATCACTTCCAGCATATGTTCGCTGTAGTTTTCCCAGTCGGTTGCCATATGGAACACGCCACCAATCTTCAGTTTGCGGCGGATAAGCTCAGCAAATTCCGCCTGCACGATGCGGCGCTTGTGGTGACGCTTTTTATGCCAAGGATCGGGGAAGAACAATTGCACGCGAGCAAGACTGCCATCGGCGATAGCATGTTCTAATACTTCCATAGCATCATGGTGATACACGCGAAGATTAGTCACCCCAGCGGCAGCAGCGTCACTTAAGCATGAACCAACGCCAGGCTTATGGACTTCAATACCGATAAAGTTCTGCTCAGGAGCTTCTTGTGCCATTTGTACTAAAGAAGCGCCCATACCGAAACCAATTTCCAGTACAGTATCGGCTTCGCGACCAAACACTTCGGTCAGGTTTAATGGTGTTGGGCTGTAATCTAAGCCCATTGTTGGCCACTGAGTCTCAATGGCTTGCGCTTGACCTTTAGTCAAACGACCTTCTCTTAGGACAAAGCTTCTGATCTTACGCAGATACTTGCCTTCTTCATTAAATTCAGCGGTAGTGACTTCGCTCATTTTTGCCTCGTCTCGTGGACAACACCATCTAAAAAGAAGGGCATTATCCAAAGTTCAACTTACAGTGCAAGCACTAATGGAGGCGAAGTATAACAAGATTATCCTAGAGAGCGAATCTAGGCCGATTTTTCGATGGAGTGTTACTTGTTTGCCAACCAATCTCCCGCTACACTGCGCCGATGAAATCTACAGCCTCCTTTGCTACACGTATCGTTAATTGGTACGACAACCACGGTCGTAAAACCCTCCCTTGGCAGCAAGATAAAACCCCATATCGCGTATGGGTTTCAGAGATTATGCTGCAACAAACTCAGGTAGCGACTGTTATCCCCTATTACCAGCGTTTTATGGCACGTTTCCCCGATGTGTTAGCCCTCGCTAACGCGCCGGATGATGAAGTACTGCATCATTGGACCGGCCTTGGTTATTACGCCAGAGCTCGCAATCTGCATAAAGCCGCTAAGATGGTTCGCGATTTGTATCAGGGGCAATTTCCGACAGACTTTGAGCAAGTGTTAGCGCTGCCAGGTATTGGCCGCTCGACAGCAGGTGCTGTGTTATCCCTATCACTTGGGCAACATCATCCGATCCTCGATGGCAATGTTAAGCGCGTATTAGCAAGACATGGCGCGATTGCGGGCTGGCCCGGTCAAAAACCTGTGGAAGAACAACTCTGGCAATTAACCGAGCAGTTAACGCCTGAGCAAGATATTCAAAAATATAACCAAGCCATGATGGATATTGGTGCCAGTATTTGTACTCGCAGCAAACCCAATTGTGCCGCTTGCCCTGTGGCTGTCGATTGCAAGGCCCAACTTATGGGCAGGCAGACCGATTTCCCGGGTAAAAAACCGAAGAAAACTATCCCAGAGAAAGCCGCTTGGATGTTGGTTTTACTCAAAGATAACCAAGTCTTCTTGGCTAAGCGCCCTCCTGCTGGCATTTGGGGTGGACTATGGTGCTTCCCCGAGTTTAGTACTCAAGCCGCACTCAATGCAGAGCTTGAAGCCCAGGGTTATCATGCCGCGCAGCTCGAACCATTAATCGGTTTTAGGCATACCTTTAGCCATTTCCATTTAGATATTCAGCCCATGCTACTGAATTTAGATAGCCAAGCTAATGGCTACGATAAGCCCCCCTTGGGTAAGCAGAGCCTGGGCGCAGTCATGGAACAAAACCAGTCTCTCTGGTATAACATCAATCAACCTTCCAAAGTGGGACTCGCCGCCGCAACCGAGCGCGTGTTAGCCAACTTGGGATCACTCGTAGCTAATGCTAGCAACCTCGACAGTCAGTAAGGAATAATCATGGCGCGTACAGTCAATTGCGTATATTTAAACAAAGAAGCCGACGGCCTAGACTTTCAACTGTATCCAGGTGATTTAGGTAAACGCATTTTTGATAACATCAGTAAAGAAGCTTGGGGCCTATGGCAGAAAAAGCAGACCATGCTGATTAACGAAAAGAAACTCAACATGATGAATGTTGATGATCGTAAGTTTTTAGAAGAACAAATGACCTCTTTCCTCTTTGAAGGAAAAGACGTTGAAATTGAAGGCTTTGTGCCTGAAAAGGGTCAGGAATAAGCCTAAGCGCCTATCTATAGAAAGCAAAAAGCGCCCGAGGGCGCTTTTTTATTCGCTGATAAATGCAGCTCAGTAACCTTAAGCTTACTTACGCACGCCTTCTACCACTAAATCTAGCTCAACATTGGCTGACGCTGGGCCTAAGTCCATCTTGATACCGTAATCTTTCATTGCAAACGTGGTAGTACCGGTAAAGCCTGCACGGTATCCACCCCAAGGATCTTGACCTTCACCCACAGCATGCGCTTGGATTGCCAGCTGTTTAGTCACTCCGTTTAGCGTGAAGTTACCTGTGATAACCAGATCACCATTGCCTTTGTCTTCAACCGAGGTCGAAACGAAAGTCGCTTCAGCAAATTTAGCCGTATTTAAAAAGTCGGCACTACGGATGTGTTTATCACGCTCAGCATGGTTAGAGTCAACGCTTAAGGTATTCACTTTAACATTCACTTTAGCTGCCGTTGGATTTTTAGCGTCGTAGCTGAAATCACCGCTGAAATCATTAAAACGACCTACGACATAGCTATAACCTAAGTGGCTTACTTTAAAGGTAATAGAGGCATGAGCGCCTTCGCGGTCAATCACATAATCGGCAGCAGATGCAGCCATAGGAGCCAGTAAAGATCCGCCAATCAAAGCAGCTAATAGTTGTTTTTTCATTATATTATCCTCGGTTAAATTTAATCATCTTGAGTAGTGTTGAATCTTTATCGATAAAATGGTGCTTTAACGCGCCTAACGCATGCAGTAAAACCAGAGCAATCAAGCTGTAGGCGGCATATTGGTGAATATCCCCCGCTATATCAGCCTGATTTTCAATCAGCGGCGTTAGGCCGGGTAACTCAAACCAGTCGAACACCATAATTCCACGGCCCTCTGCCGTTGAAATCAAAATACCTGCGGCCATAATTACCAGTAATAAGAGGTAAATCGCACCATGGGCAATGTGGGCGCTAACCTTTTCCCATGTCTGGTGATTTTGCTCAGGAGCGGGCTTTGGATTAACCAAACGCCAAACTAAACGAAACAGCGTTACCGCCAGCAGCAAAATCCCAACGCTTTTATGCCAATGTGGCGCCGTTTTGTACCATGCACTGTAGTAGGTCAATTCCACCATCCACACACCGACAGCAAAGAGTCCAATCACCACAACTGCGCTCAACCAATGGCTGGCAATAGCAATAAGTCCATAATTCAACTTAGTATTTCTAAACATATAGCTACTCCACACCTCTGTACTTAAGTCGCACAATCAAATAATAGTCATTATCATAAAACGAAAATTAAAAACTAAAATCAGTAAAAATCGCTCATATCTTTCTAAAATTCAGAAAGATTAACGCTATTATGGTGTTAACGCTGATTGTGGGGCTTAAACGGGTCACTCACGCGACAAGGAAAACAACTTTGCGGCATCAAATAAGCCCTATTCCAACGGGTTTATAGATAAAAAACAGCCAAAGTGCACATTAAACAGTCGAACACATCATTTATCAGGAAAAAGCGCTTGCAGAGGATAAACACCCTCGCTAATATAGCCGCACTTCGAACGAGGCAGCATTAAGTTGTCAGTTTAAAGTAGTCAACTAACGCTTAGTTTAGTTGCCCGAATAGCTCAGTCGGTAGAGCAGAGGATTGAAAATCCTCGTGTCCCTGGTTCGATTCCGGGTTCGGGCACCACAATTCGCCGGCATAGCTCAGTTGGTAGAGCAACTGACTTGTAATCAGTAGGTCCCGAGTTCGACTCTTGGTGCCGGCACCATAAAAAACAGAAAAGCCACTCACTGAGTGGCTTTTTTGTATCTGGGATTTGAGTGAGCTAGAGCTCACTCAATGTTTAATGCAAGTTGCTGCTAGCCGACTCACGACAGTTCCGGTTGTTACCAAGCTCCCTTCATGGTCATATCGCCATATAAACAAGTAACAAGCAAAATACTGACTAACAACTTAATACTTAGCGCTGCAAATTTTTAAAATTCCCAGTAATCCACTGCCGTTTTATTCATATATCCCACGACTAAATCGTATTAAGCCATTGATAGTTCGGCCAAGTGAACCATTCGCATCTCTATAAAGCCCCAAATAAGGCGCTTTTTGTTTAATACTTGGCCAGTCGAATTAAAAGGGCTTGCACAGCGAAAGCGAGCACTATATGATACGCGCACTTCGAACGAATGGGGTGTTAAGCACTCGGTTTGAGGTAGTTAACTAACGCTTAGTTTAGTTGCCCGAATAGCTCAGTCGGTAGAGCAGAGGATTGAAAATCCTCGTGTCCCTGGTTCGATTCCGGGTTCGGGCACCACCATTCGCCGGCATAGCTCAGTTGTAGAGCAACTGAC
>AACY020557287.1_pt1 | contig 55962 bp, 44 predicted proteins | sample 267378 | NCBI WGS metagenome assembly AACY02 (sample SAMN02954345, study PRJNA13694) | marine metagenome | biome: aquatic; feature: ocean; material: water; isolation source: isolated as part of a large dataset composed predominantly from surface... | reverse complement strand
GGTGTCCTCGCAGCTTCACGCTGAACAGCAACGAAATTTTAGAAGCACTGCAAGAGCCATTGTCTGGCATTGTGAGTGCCGTCATGGTGGCATTAGAGCAATCGCCACCGGAATTAGCGTCTGATATCTCTGAGCGCGGCATGGTATTAACCGGTGGTGGTGCCTTACTGCGTGATTTAGACCGTTTATTGATGCAAGAAACTGGAATTCCAGTCATGGTGGCGGACGATCCTCTGACCTGCGTAGCGCGTGGTGGTGGTAAAGCCCTCGAAATGATTGATATGCACGGCGGCGATCTGTTCTCCGAAGAAACCTAATCTAACTTCGGTATGGGGCGGTTAATCACCGCCTTAGCTTTCCTATGAAGCCTATTTTTGTTCGTGGTATTTCGAACCAGTTCCGTTTAACACTGGCAATTATCCTGTCGGTGATTTTGCTCGCCGCGAATCACCGTCTCGATCCTGCCCGTGAATCCCTTTCATCTGCCTTAAGCCCCATCCAATACCTTGCGAGTGTGCCCAGTGCGATCCTCGATTGGTCATCGGAGAGTTTTGCTACCCGCAATATGCTGGCGTTGCAAAATAAAGAGTTGTTAAGGCAACAATTATTAATGAGTGAGCGTCTGCAGCGCTTCGAGCATCTGCGTCAGGAAAACGAGCGTTTACGCGCTCTGTTAGGGTCGCCTGCCTATCAGGATTCCCGCAAGATGGTGGCCGAAGTGATGGAGGTGGCCAGCGATCCTTCCCATCATTATGTTGTACTCAATCACGGTTCGCGCAGTGGGGTGTTTGTCGGTCAACCCGTTGTTGATGCCCAGGGCGTTGTCGGCCAGGTTGTGCAGGTCAGTGAGATGACCAGCCGCGTGCTCTTGCTCTCCGATGTGTCCCACGGTTTACCCGTGCGAATTACCCGTAACGATGTGCGTTTAGTGGCTAACGGTACCGGTGAACTCGATGAGATTGAACTGCGCCATGTGGCCAAGAGTACCGATATTCGAGTGGGTGACTTGTTAGTGACCTCAGGCCTTGGCAATCGCTTCCCCGAAGGTTATCCGGTGGCGCGGGTCATGGAAGTCTTAACCGAAGACGGTCAGAGTTATGCGCGTGTCACGGCTCAACCGTTAGCGGCGCTCGATAGGATTCGTTATCTGCTGTTGATTTGGCCATCCCCAGATTCTGGCGTGACTTTGCCGAATCAAATCCCTGTGCCAGCTGCGGATCATCCTGCGGAAGAAGCTAAACCCGATGCGGGCAATGCGAATCCTCAAGGCGCTGCTGCTAATGCGACCGTGCCTAGTAACGCAGTACCTAATAGCACTGTACCTAATACGACAGCGCCGAACGCCGCTGCGGCGCCAAGCAATGCCAATGGTGGATCGAACGCTGCCACCACTCAACCGCCAGCCGAGGTGCACTAATGAGTTTACAAGCTGCAAATGGCAGACTCGTAGTATGGCTGACCCTATTTGTCGGACTCCTGAGCCAGATTATGCCGCTGCCTTCGATTGTCGAAGCTTGGCGCCCTGACTGGCTATTGATGATCTTAATTTATTGGTCAATTGCGTTGCCCCACAGATATAACATTCTCACGGCTTGGCTGATGGGATTGGCTCTCGATATTCTGCTCGGCGCCACCTTAGGTGTGCGCTCGCTCGCCATGTCGTTAGTAATTTATATGGCGATTTTGCACTGCCAACGTTTGCGTAACTTCCCTAAGTGGCAACAGGCGCTGGTGGTGATGGTGCTGATCGTTATCTATCACCTGATTATCTATTGGGTCGAGTTTGTGATGGATGGCGCTAAGTTCCATACGGATCTGTTTTTACCCGCGTTATCGGGCCTAGTGTTTTGGCCGTGGATTTTTTGGATTTTGCGTCGAATTCGACGTCATTATAAGGTGCGTTAGTCGTGAATTTAGTCTTAGCCTCAACCTCGCCGCGCCGTAAAGAGTTATTGACTCATATTGGTTTGGGCCGCGCCGAGTTTTGTTTTACTCAAGTGGCGCCGGATATCGACGAAACCCCGAGGGCTGCTGAGTTACCACGCGACTATGTACAGCGCCTCGCGGCCGAAAAAGCCCAGGCAGGGCTTGCATTATGCTCAGGCATGTCACAGCCTGCTGTATTAGGTTCTGATACTATCGTGGTGCTTGAAAACGAAATATTAGGTAAGCCTGTTGATGAGGCCGATGCCAAGCGGGTACTGCGCGCACTTTCTGGCAAGGCGCACACTGTGATGACGGCAGTCGCCTTAGCCAAGGCAGAGAATACCTCAGTGCGTTTGGTCGAAACCTTAGTACGTTTTTGCGTGCTGTCGGATGCTGACATTGATGCCTACGTTGCCTCACAGGAGCCAATGGATAAGGCTGGCAGTTATGGGATCCAAGGTTTAGGCGGTTGTTTTGTCGAATCTATTGAAGGGAGTTACTCCTGCGTCGTGGGCTTGCCCTTAGTGGAGACCCGTGAGCTGTTATCCGAGGCGGGAATACGCTAATCGGAGGATTGAGCGGCTCGCTAACGGAAGCAATACTAGGCCTTAGTTGAGTATCCGCAAGACAAACATCTGTGATATTGGTTTTCAGGCTTAAAACATACTGAGATTAATTTAATTTCCCTAATGGGGTGAGTCGTGAATACCGGTCGCTTAAATCCGAATAAAGTTCAGCGCAAGATGGGTTCAGAATTACTGATTAACGTAACCCCATCTGAGGCACGTGTGGCTCTGGTTGAGCATGGCGTGCTGCAAGAAGTCCATATCGAGAGGCGCATGAAGCGCGGTCTGGTGGGCAATATTTACAAGGGCAAAATCAGCCGTGTGTTGCCCGGCATGCAAGCCGCCTTTGTGGATATTGGCTTAGATAAAGCCGCGTTTTTACATGCCTCCGACATAGTGCCGCACACCGAATGCGTGGCCGATGTGGAAAAAGGCCATTTTGTGGTCCGTGATATCGCCGAGTTGGTTCGCCAAGGGCAAGATATTATGGTGCAGGTGGTAAAAGATCCGCTCGGCACTAAAGGTGCGCGCCTGACCACAGATATCACACTGCCTTCCCGTTATCTGGTGTTTATGCCAGGCTCAAGCCATGTCGGGGTATCCCAGCGGATTGAGCAGGAAGAGGAGCGCAGTCGTCTTAAGAAAATCACTCTGCCTTTTGTCGATGAAGACGGCGGCTTTATTATCCGCACCGCCGCCGAAGGCGTGGGTGAGGATGAACTTGCCCAGGATGCGGCCTTTCTGCGCCGGGTATGGTCTAAGGTCTCTGAGCGTCGTCAGCGCCGTGGCGTGGCACTATTGTATCAAGACCTCGCCCTGCCAGTGCGCATTGTGCGCGACTTTGTCGGAACCGAATTAGACAGAATTCAAGTCGATTCGCGCCGCACCTTTGCCGAGCTGCAAGCCTTCGCCCAAGAGTTTATGCCGGAAATCGCCGACAAGATTGAGCACTATTCAGGGCCTGCACCAATTTTCGATCTCTACGATGTGGAGAATGAAATCCAGCGCGCACTGGGTCGCAAGGTCGAACTCAAATCGGGTGGCTATCTGATTATCGATCAGACCGAGGCTATGACCACGGTCGATATCAACACCGGTGCTTTTGTTGGCCACCGTAATCTTGAAGAAACCATCTTCAACACTAACCTCGAAGCTACCCAAGCGATTGCGCGGCAATTGCGGCTACGTAATCTCGGCGGCATCATCATTATCGACTTTATCGATATGCTGAGTGACGAGCATAAAACAAGAGTACTCAATAGCTTAAATAGCGCGCTCGCCAAGGACAGAGTCAAGACGAATGTCAGTGGCTTCTCGGGTCTTGGGTTAGTCGAAATGACCCGTAAGCGCACCCGCGAAAGCTTGGAGCATGTGCTGTGCGGCGAATGCCCTGCCTGTCAGAGTACGGGCAGCATGAAGACGGTTGAAACGGTTTCTTATGAAATCTTCCGTGAAATCATTCGCTTGAATCGAGCTTATGATGCCGATGAGTTTTTGCTTTACTGTTCGCCCGCTGTGTATAACAGCCTAAGTGGCGATGAAAGTCATCTGGTCGCCGAGCTTGAGGTCTACATAGGTAAACGCATTCGCCTGCAAAATGAGCCCATGTATTCCCAGCACAAATACGACGTGGTGATGATGTAGTGGCAACGCTTTTTACTGCGAAAAAACTCAGCCGTTTTTGCTGGCAATTACTGGCGCTGATCTTAGTCTTGTTTGCCCTGACGGTAAGCTTGATCCGCGGATTATTGCCCCAAGTCGACGGGGTGCGTCAGCAGTTAGTTGAGTATGTAAAAAGCGAATATCAAATTGATGTGCAGATCGGTGAGTTATCCGCACAGTGGCAGGCCTTTGGCCCAGCCGTGACGGTCGATAATCTGGTGATCCCACTGCAGGAAAAACTCCCCGTTACCGTGCTGGTCAAGAACGTCCAAATTAAATTGGATTTTTGGCAATCGCTGCTAACGACCAGCCCGCGCATCGAAGATGTGAATTTTGATGGCGTTCATATTGCCCTCGATATCGATAAATTATCGGGTAATATGGCGCCGGGCGCGACCAATCAAACGGCGCAAACCGATTGGCTGTATAAGCTACTGTTAAAGCAGCTCGAACGTTTCTCGCTGACGGATGCCTCGGTGCAACTGTTGAGCTTGCAGCATGAATATCGACCCATCCATATTCGCCACCTTAACTGGCGTAATAGTGGTGAGCGCCACCGTGGTGCAGGGGAAATTTACCTCGATAACAATGCTTCGGTAAATGAGTCCCTCAGTTTGCAGCTCGATATTCAGGGTGACGCAACTGCGCCAGATACCCTAAAAGGTCAAATCTATCTGGCCGCTCAGTCCTTAGATTTAGGGGAATGGGCATCACGCCAACCTAATCCCTATGATCCTAGCCAAAAGTTACCCTTAGAAGGGGTAGTCAATCTTAAGGCGTGGTTTGATTTTGCCCACCGCAGTTTAAGCGCTGGACAGGTGCAGTTTGAACCCAGTTGGTTGCAGTGGTCGATGGAAGATGCACCGCAAAAGTTTGAAATCCAGTCCGGCAGTATTAGTTGGGTTCCCAAGGACACGGGCTGGGAAATCAGCAGCACAGATCTTAACTTTGTTACTAACGGTGAACATTGGCCCGATCTTAAGCTCGCGGCCAAGCAGCAAGATGATGCCTTTTATGCCTATGTGAGCCGCTTGGATTTGCCGACCTTATTTCCACTCTTACCATTATTTCCGGGTGTCGATTTAGCCGTACTTGAGCAATGGTTCCATCTCGCGCCCGAAGGCAGTGTTGGGCCGATCCGTCTCTATCAAAGCGCTAAGCAACCCTTGCTCGCCAGTACGCATATCAAGCAATTACATTGGCAGAAAGTTGAAGGTATACCCAACACCAATCCTTTAGATTTAGCATTGCAGTGGCAGAATGACAGCTTAGTGTTTTCGCTGCCTGAACAGACCTATACCCTCGATTTTGGCGATCAGTTCTCAGCGCCCTTAGTGCTGCATGGCGCTCAGTTAACGGGCGCCTTCGATACTCAAAGGGCGACCTTATCTGTGCCTGAGGTTCAGCTCGAAAACGACGATATTGGCGTGTCTGCTGCCCTAAAACTGGATTTTAGTGCCGAAGCCAGTATGTCACTTGCCGCCAATGTGGCCGTTAAAAATGCCGCCAATGCGGACAGATACTTCCCCGTCAAAGCCATGGGCGAGGCGTTGGTGGAGTATTTAGATGGTGCTATCAAGGCTGGCCAGAGTCAAAATGCCCAAGTGTTATGGCAGGGCGCCTTAGCGCATTTTCCCTTTGAGGATAATAGCGGAGTCTTCCAAGCGGCCTTTACCTTAGACAACGCCGAGTACCAATTTCAACCGGATTGGCCCGCGGTGACTGAGCTTTCCCTCGATGCCTTATTTGAAAATGCCCGCATGGATATCTGGGTTAACCAAGGCAAATTGATGAATGTGGTGGCCGATGGCGCCCATGTGTTTATCCCCGAATTAGGCGAGCATTCGCTGTTAAAAATTCAGGCCGATCTCGCGACCAATGGTAGCGCCGCCACCCAAGTGTTGCAGGCATCGCCGCTCGCCGATACTGTGGGCAAGACCTTAAGCGTCGTGCAAGTGCAGGGCGCGGTGACGGGGAATTTAGATATCAGTATCCCCTTGTACGAAGGCGAGGCCGAGGATATTCGTGGTCAAATTGCCTTTGATAATACGCCTGTCTTTATTGCCCAACCAGGCTTACAGCTCAAGGCCGTGACGGGTACAGTGCAGTTTGCAAATGAGATTGTTGAAGGCAAAGGCATCAAATCCCGCCTATTTGAGCAGCCCTTCGAATTTAGTTTTGCCACTAAACCCGAGGGCAAAGACTTTGCACTCAATGTGGATATGAAGAGTCGCTGGGATCTCAGCCGTTTACCACAAGAGTTGCAAAATCCCTTGAGTGATTTTTACCAAGGTAAAGTCGCTTGGGGCGGCAACTTGAATATGGTGTTCGACGACCAAGGCTATCAAATTCAAGCCAATGTGGGTTCAGATCTCGTAGGTGCCACCTTGAAATTGCCGGGCGCCTTTGCCAAACCCGAAGATGAACCTAGACCCTTAATGGCGGAGTTTTCTGGCGATCAGCAAACGGCAACGCTAAGGGTAAAACTGGATAAACAGGCCGAGTTTATTGGTGGCTTCGAGGCCGAAAAGGGCACTCAATTCAGCTATTTTGACTTGTTATTGGGCCGACTCTTCGATGCGGCCGAGGAGTCTAATACCGAGCTTGGGCATATCAAGATTGATGTGACCAGCGGCAAGCTCGCCAATTGGCTGCCTGTAATTAATGCCTTTGTCGGCGCCGACAACAAGCCCACCCGTACCGGTATTTTAGTCGAAGAGGCGAGCCACTCGGCCTTATTCCCCTCGGTGGTTGGGATCGATGCCAATATCGGCAAGTTTGATTTATTAGGCCAAGGACTGACTGAGCTTAGATTGAGTGCTAAGCCGAACGAACATGGCTGGCGCTTCGATGCCAAGGCCAGCGAGTTTGAAGGCTGGGTCGATTTTTATCCTAACTGGATGACCCAAGGATTAAAAGTTAACGCCAGCAAGTTTTATTTCTCCCCCGAAGTGAAACCCGAAGGGGAAGCCGATTTCGCCGCGGATCAGGTGCTCACTAATTTACCGCCGGTTGCCGTGAATGTGGAAGATTTTCGCTTCTTCGACAAAGCCTTCGGTAAGCTGGTATTGCAGGCGAGCCCGCAACCTTTGGGCTATCGTATTCAGACCCTATCGTTAACGACGCCAGAGGTGTCCTTACAGGGCAACGGCATTTGGCAGCAGCAGAATGGTCAAAACCAAACAGAATTAACGGTGAGCTTAAACGCCAGTCAGTTCAATTATTTGAGTCAGCAATTGGGCATCGACCCAGGTGTGAATGAGGCGCCTTTGAAGGTGAATGCCGAGCTTAAGTGGCAAGGTGCACCCTATGCTTTCTCCCTCAATACCTTAAACGGCAAGGTGAAGTTTGAGCTGGGTAAGGGGCATTTATCCCAAGTGAGCGATAAGGGGGCGCGGATTTTCTCCCTGTTCAGCCTTGACTCCTTAGTACGTAAGTTATCCTTAGATTTCAGTGATGTATTTGGCCAGGGCATGTACTTCAACTCTTTTAGCGGCAATCTGCAAATCGATAATGGCGTGGTTAAAACCACGGACACCGAAATGGATGCGATTGCGGGCAATATGAAGGTGCGCGGCTATACGGACCTTACCAGCGAAAGCCTAAATTACGATATCCGTTTTGTGCCGCAGCTGGCGTCGAGTGTGCCAACCGTGGTACTGCTCAGTACCAGTGCTTGGACGCTGGGGCTTGGCGCGTTTGCACTGACCAAAGTGCTCGAGCCTGTGATTGAGGTGATTTCGGAAATCCGCTTCCGAGTCACAGGCACTATGTCCGATCCTGTGGTGGAAGAACTCGAGCGTAAGAGTAAAGAGATTGAGATCCCCGAGTCGATTCTGCCTATGGTGGGAGGCGAATTGCCTGCGCCAACCGAGGGCGCAGAGCCTAAGACCGATGCGGCGCCCGTCAAGAATAGCGCCCCGACTAAGACAGACGCTACGCCGCCCGTCGAGCCTGAAAAAAACAATGGGCAGCCTGCGCCAGATGCTGATAAACCTAAAGAGGAACCGGCAAAAGCGGTCGAGGAAGAAGGGTTGCCCCAAGCGCCGATGCTCCCTAAGGTAGAGCCTTTAGAGCCATCCCAAGTCGAACCCGAACAGCCTAAGCCTTTGAGCCCCAAGGTGGCATTGTCGATAAACACAATTCAAGGAGATAGTCATGCGCATCAGCCTGTTGCAATGTCAGAGCAGTCGCGACGTCAGCGCGAATCTGTTGTTTATCGAATCGCAGCTTGAAGAATTAACCCGTGAGCGCCTGCAATGGGACAAAGATGCTCCGCATTTAGTGGTGTTACCAGAATGTAGCCTGCTGTTTGGTGGCCATGAGAGTCAACAACTCGCCTATGCCGGCGACAGTCATCTTAGCCCGTTAAAATCCGCCTTAAGTGCCTTAGCCGCCCGTTACTGCGTGTATATGGTAGCGGGAACCATCCCCGCGCTGGCGGAGGATGGACGCGTCTACAGCCGTTGTTATCTGTTTGATGATAAAGGTGATACCTTAGGGCAATACGATAAACTGCATCTGTTTGATGTTGATGTCGCCGACGGCACTAAGCAATACCGCGAGAGTGAAACCTTCTGCCCTGGCAATCATATCAGTGTCATCGACACCCCCTTTGGCAAAATTGGCTTGACCATCTGTTATGATTTACGCTTTCCGGACTTATTTAGGGCGCTGCGCCTCGCGGGAGCCGAGATCATTACCGTGCCTTCGGCCTTTACTAAGGTCACTGGAGAAGCCCATTGGCAGGTGTTATTACAGGCCAGAGCCATTGAAACCCAATGCTTTATTTTGGCCGCCGCCCAGTGGGGCGCCCACAACGAAGGCAGCCGCGAGACCTGGGGGCAGAGCATGGTGATAGGTCCTTGGGGCGAGGTGATTGCCGAGCAGAAAACCGGTATAGGTTGGGTGCATGCCGATATCGATGTGGCAGAGGTGCACAGCATTCGCAGTAAAATGCCCGTGGCGCAACATAATCGCTTTACTGCACCGAACCTTAAGCCTTGAACAGATTTAGCCTTCAACAGATTTAGATGAAATAGACTCACAGCGAATTTAAGTTATTTTAAAATGAGTGAGTTGCCAATTTTAGCCAAGCTTTCAGAGAGAACCGCGATGCCTTTTTTAGCACAAGTAGAGCAAAGTTTATTAAAGGGTGGCTTAGCCCTCGATGGGTTACAGAGTTATTTAAACACCATACATCAACATAAAGTCGATTTTTCCGATCTCTATTTCCAAGGTAGTCGCCACGAATCTTGGGTGCTCGAAGATGGCATTATTAAAGATGGTAGCTTCCATATCGAACGCGGCGTCGGTGTGCGTGCCATCAGCGGCGAGAAAACCGGTTTTGCCTATGCCGATGATATTACGCCAGCGGCTTTAAGCGCTGCGGCCGAGGCGGCGCGTGGTATTGCTGGGGCGGGTGAGCAGGCCAAGGTTCAGGCTTTCAAACGTCAACAAGCCTTGGCGCTGTACGATAGTCTCGACCCTATCGCCGCTATGGAAGAAGTGAAAAAAATCAACCTGCTGAAAGAGGCCGATGCCTATATCCGTAGCCTCGACAGCCGCATTATCCAAGTGGTGATTAGCCTAGCGGGCGTGCACGAAGAAATTCTGGTTGCCGCCAGTGACGGCACTTTGGCCGCCGATATTCGCCCGTTAGTGCGCTTTAATTGCAGCGTTATTTTAGAAGAAAATGGCAAGCGTGAACGTGGCAGCGCCGGTGGCGGTGGTCGTCACGATTACAGCGTGTTTATGGTGACGGATGAAACCGGTTTACCTATGTGTTTTGCCTTCGCCCGCGAAGCGGTGCGTCAGGCGCAAGTGAACCTCAATGCCATCGATGCGCCAGCCGGAGAGATGCCTGTGGTGCTCGGTAATGGTTGGCCGGGCGTGTTATTGCACGAGGCCGTGGGTCATGGCCTAGAAGGTGACTTTAACCGCAAGGGTAGCAGCGCCTTCAGTGGCATGGTCGGCGAGCAAGTGGCTTCAAAACTGGTGACTGTGGTGGACGATGGCACGCTTGCGAATCGCCGAGGCTCACTGAGCATCGACGATGAAGGCGTACAAACCCAGAGAACCGTGTTAATCGAAGACGGTATTCTTAAAGGCTATATGCAGGATAAATTAAATGCGCGCCTGATGGGCGTGGCACCAACGGGGAATGGCCGCCGCGAATCCTATGCGCATCTGCCTATGCCTCGGATGACTAACACTTATATGACGGCGGGCGAGTCTGAACCGAGCGAGATCATCAAGTCGGTGAAGAAGGGTATTTATGCGCCTAATTTTGGTGGCGGTCAGGTGGATATCACCTCGGGCAAGTTCGTGTTCTCCGCTTCTGAAGCCTATCTGATTGAAAATGGTGAAGTGACTCAAGCGATTAAGGGCGCTACCCTGATTGGTAATGGCCCAGAAGCCATGAGCCAGATTTCCATGGTGGGTAACGACATGGCCCTAGATAAGGGCGTTGGTGTGTGTGGTAAGGATGGTCAAAGCGTGCCTGTGGGCGTCGGTCAACCAACCCTCAAACTTGACCGTTTAACCGTTGGAGGTACGGCATAACCCGCTTGTTTACTGTCTAGGCAGCACTTAAGGCGGTGGGTTCTAGCCGCCTTCCATGATGGATGTTATCATTTGCAAAGGAAATTAGAGTAACTACTCTAGAGGTGTTAATGAAACTATCACGTTTGGCATGGCTGTGTTTATTGCCTTTGCCCTCGCTATTGCCGTTAGCGGCTAGTGCCCAGCCCAGCAGCTTTACTGAGGCTTGGCAGCAAGTGCTTAAGGTGAGCGATAAACTCCAGGCCCAATCCCAAGAGGTGAATCGCGCCAAGGGCGAGCAAGAGGCGGGCGAGAGTTTAAATCTGCCGTCCCTCAGTCTGAATGGCAGTTATACCCACCTCGAAAAACCAATCGAATTAGATTTAAGGGATCTTAATCCCTTAGCCTCGCTTGACCCTGCGACCTTGCCACCCGCACTCGGCGGCGCCTTGGCGAGTATTCCGGGTTCGTTATTTGTCACGCCCTTTACCGAGCAAGATATTTTCCGCGCCAGCTTACAGGCGATGTGGCCGATTTATACTGGCGGCCAGATCACCGCGGCTCAAGGTATTCATGCCGCCATGGTGGCCGAGAAGCAACAGGAATTACAGTTAGCGACACGCGACTTATTTACTCAGTTGGTTGACCGTTATTATGCCGTCGATGTGACTCAATCCCTCGTCAGCACCCAAACCGAGCTGGTGGCCTCCTTAACTAAGCACGTTGATCACGCGCTAGCGCTGGAGCGTGAAGGGCAAATCGCTAAGGTCGAGCGCCTCAATGCTCAAGTTGCCCTAGACAACGCTAAGGTCAATTTAGGCAGCGCCCGTCGTCAACATGAAATGGCCGTGATCGCCCTATCGCGCATGTTGCAGCAGAGCGATGTCAGCACTAACTCACCCCTATTTGTGTTGCCGCAGGCGCCTTCATTGGGGGATTTGACCCAAGTGACCCTGAGCCAACATCCCGCACTTAAACTGCTCGAGGCTAAAGAAGCGCAGGCGAATGGCTTGGTTTCCTTAGAAAAAGGCAAATACCACCCGACTGTGTTCCTCTTTGGTAATTACACCTTATACGAAGATGACAGCTTATTTTCTAAGGTGGAGCCGGACTGGATGGTGGGGGTCGGCGTAAAAGTGCCCTTGCTGAGCCGTGATGGCCGCAGCGGTAAAGTGGAAGCGGCTAAGAGTGCCTTGCTGCAAGCCCGTTACACTAAGGCGCAGACCCGCCAAGACTTAAGTTTGCTGCTCGACCAAAGTTATCGCCAGTTATTGCAGGCCGAGGAAGAGGTCAAGGCACTGAATACCTCACTCGAACTGGCCGCCGAAAACCTGCGTTTAAGGGAAATTGCCTTTAACCAAGGGCTGTCCACTTCTATCGACAGGGTCGATGCCGAATTAAAACTGAGCGCCGTTAAAACTCAGCAGCTTGGCGCCAGTTATCGCTATGTGCAAGCCTATGCCAGATTAATGGCCATCAGTGGTCAATTAGATGAATTTATCGGTCGCAGTGCCACAGGCGCTCAATCGCAGGAGATTATCAATGCGCGCTAACAGAATCCTTGCCCTAACGGCGTTGGTCGCATTAGGCCTTATCTTAGCCTATGGACTCAAACTGGCTTACAGCCCAGCGCCGAGCCTGTTACAGGGGCAAATTGAAGCCCGTGAGTATAATGTATCCTCTAAGGTGCCAGGACGGGTAGAGCAGGTGCTTGTGCGCCGTGGCGATAGCGTCAGCGAAGGCGATTTGTTATTTGCCATTCATAGTCCAGAACTGGATGCCAAGTTGATGCAGGCTGAAGGCGGTCGCGATGCCGCCAAAGCCCTGCAACAGGAGGCGAATAACGGCGCCCGCACCCAAGAGGTGATGGCGGCTAAGGAACAATGGCTCAAGGCACAAGCGGCGGCAACGCTGGCGAAAACCACCTATACCCGAGTGGAAAATCTCTTCAACGAAGGGGTTGCCGCAAGACAGAAACGCGATGAAGCCTTTACTCAGTGGCAAGCGGCCAAGTACACAGAGCAAGCTGCCTTAGCCATGTATCAAATGGCCGAAGAGGGTGCGCGGGTCGAAACCAAAGCTGCAGCGGCGGGTAATGCTCGTATGGCTGAGGGCGCGGTGAAAGAAGTCAGTGCCATTATGGCCGATAGCCAAATGCGTGCGCCTAAGTCTGGGGAAATTAGCGAAGTATTGTTGCAAGCGGGAGAGTTAGCACCGAGCGGCTTCCCAGTGGTCAGCCTTGTCGACATGCAGGACGCTTGGGCAGTATTCCAAGTGCGTGAGGACCAACTCAAACGCTTTAAAAAGGGCGACAAACTGCTATTAACTATTCCTGCGCTGGATAAAACCGTGGAGTTCACCGTTGCCCATATTAGTGTGATGGGCGACTTTGCGACTTGGCGTTCAACCGAAAGTGGCCACGATTTTGATATGCGTACCTTCGAGGTGGAGCTGCGCCCAACTGCGCCGATCCCCGATCTGCGTGTCGGTATGTCTGTGCTGCTCAGTGCTGAGTAACCATTGTGGCCAAGTCACCGAGCGAGCAAACGCATGTGAGCGAGCCTAAGCCTTTGAGCTGGGCTCAGAATGCAGCGCATCCTGCATCCTCTGGCTTTCTGGCACAGTTAGTGGCACTTGTGCGCCGCGAGCTGAGGGCGCTATGGCGCGATCCTTGGCAACTGGCCCTGATCAGTTACATCCCGCTGCTGGGCATCTTGTGTCTCTGGTGGCTATTTAGTGCTGGATTACCTCGGCAATTACCCGTGGCGATTGTTGACCAAGACCACAGCCAGCTGAGCCGAATGTTGACCCGTCAACTCAAAGCCAACCCTGTCACCGAGCCGCGAAGTTTTACCGATCTCCCTTCGGCCGTTGCGGCGATGCAGCAGGCGCAGGTCTATGCCGTAGTGGTGTTTCCCCATGAGATGAAAAAGGATTTACTCACCGGCCATAAACCAACAATCGATGTGCGTTACAACAGCCAGTTTTTGCTGGTGGGTAAGCTGTTGTCGAGTCAAATTCAGTTGAGTCTCGGCGATGGGTTGTTGCAGGTCGCAGGCCTTAAGCAGCTGATGACGGGTACGCCAAAATCCCAAGTGGCGGTGAACTTAAGCCCAGTGAAAAGCCAAACGACCGCGCTGTTTAACCGTAACAATAACTACATAGGTTTTTTAGTGCCGCCGGTATTGGTCGCGCTGTGGCAGTTATTATCCATGTTGGTGATGGCTAACAGTTTAAATCGCGAGTTGCACCTTAATGCTGCGCAGTCAGAGGAGGGGATTTCCAATCGATTGACCGAGCATTTTTGGCCTAAGGTGTTAGCTAAAATCCTGTTGTTTAGCCCGATATTGATGCTCCAAGGCGGGTTTATCCTCGCTTGGTTATATCTTTATTTGGCTTTGCCTTTTGCGGGTAGTTTAGCGCTGCTGCTAGTTGCTCAGTTGTTCATGCTGCTGGCGGTGTGGAGCCTTGTATTGTTTATCTTTGTGCTGATGCGCGATAGCGCGCGGGTCATCAGTTTTTGTACTGCGCTGTTTGCACCTGCTTTTGCCTTTATGGGGATCACTTTCCCCACCCATGAAATGCCGCAACTCGCCCAGTGGTGGCGACTCATCATGCCATCGAGCCATTATATTGAGTCCCATGTGAGCGTGGTGAGTTATGGCGCGGCGTGGCCGACGGTAACGCAGCAATTGAGTAGTTATTGGGGGTTTATCGGTTTATTGCCGCTGATTTATCTTTTGGCGACTAAATTACTGCCGATGACGGTAAAAGCTCAGGCTGAAGCGGCGGAATACGACGCGGCGCCTCTGCCTGCGAAGGGGCAATAACATGAATTTATGGCAGCTTGTGCTGACAGAATTAAAGGCGATTGTGAGTGACAAGGCGATTGCCGTGACCCTATTCGGCGGTGTGCTGTTTTATTCGGTGCTCTATCCCTTGCCTTACTTGCACCAAGTCCCAACAGAACAACAGCTTATTGTGGTGGATTTAGATCATTCCTCCCTGAGCCGTCAACTTATTCGCCATGCGGATGCCAGCGCAAAAATTCAGGTGATAGGCCAAGTGGGCTCCATTACCGAGGCGAAGCGTTTTATCGAAACCGGCAAAGCCCATGGTTTATTGGTGATCCCCGAAGGATTTCGCCGCGACTTGTTGTTGGGCAAGGGCGTGACCTTAAGCTATGGCGGCGATGCCAGCTATTTCTTGATTTATTCGGCGGTGGCCGAGGGACTTGTCAGCGCGGGAATGGATGCGGGTAAGCAAGTGCAATTAATTGGAATGCTCGCGCAGGGGAAAAATCCTAAAGAAGCCGAGCAGAACCTGAACTCGCTGCATTTAAACAGTGTGCCAGCCTTTAACCCTAGCCTAGGTTATACCCCCTACGTGGTGCCTGGACTCTTCTTACTTATCCTGCATCAAACCTTGTTGATTGGAACCGGGATCCTCGGTGCGGGGCAGTGGCGCAACCGCAGTTATTGGCAACAGGTGTCACCGCTGCAATTGGTCTGCGGTCGTATTCTCGCCTTTATGTTGATTTATATGGTGTTTACCAGCTTTTATGTGGGGTATTGCTACCACTGGTATAAGGTGAGTATTCAGGCGAGTCTTGGTTTAGTAGCGCTATGGTTGCTGCCGTTTTTATTGGCGACGGCCGCGGCTGGGATAGCGATGAGCACGCTGTTTAGCCGCCGTGACCTACCGACTCAAGTATTGCTGTTGATTTCTATGCCGATTCTGTTCGTCTCCGGCTTTGTCTGGCCGATTGCCTTAATTCCCGAGCCTTTGGTGCTGGGCTCGCAGATAATCCCTGCGGTGCCCGCCATTATGGGGATGTTGGAGCTGAACCAAATGGGCGCAAGCTGGGCGAGTGTGCTGCCAAAATGGTTACAGCTTTGGGGCTTGTTTGTGCTGTTTTTTGGTCTTGCGATGTTGGGGATCAAACGTCGGTCACGGGCATTGACTGAACCCAGTACATCCTAGGCGGCGCTGTTATTCGTACCGACAGAATACTGATTTTTATGTTTGTATTAAATTTGTTATTGGATATTAGGCAGATATAGATATAATCGTCCGGCAAAAAATTAAACAGGGGCCGTTTAATTTCGAAGCAGTTGCTTCATTTTTTATCGCATCAAAAGGAAGATGAAATGCGTAAAATTACTTTACTCGCTTTGGCCATGGGTACTTGTCTGTTGGCCGCCTGCGCCGCTAAACCTCCCATCGTTGCACAAGAAAAAACCGTTGAAGTCGATGGTATCAACCTCGTTTTTGGCGGTAGCTACGATACTGAACGCAAAAATATTTCACTGTCGGTGAATGGCGACTCAGTGATGAAAGGCACTTTCCCACCTTACACGCCAACCCAAAACCTCAGCGGTAAATACAAGGGTTACACCATCTCTAGCCAATGTTATTTCGGCTCAGTGCTGAGCAGCCAAGGTGGCGCATTTGGTGCGATTGCTGGGGTGATCCAATCGACGAAATCCAGCTCAGGCGATAAATGCGACATGCTGGTTAACGGTAAAATCGTCGAAAGCCTTTACTTCTAAGCATCCCACATATCGCTACATGGCCCCTGTATCTTGTGTGTTCCCTTGTGGATAGTTGTATCGAACTCGGTAGGCTGTTTAAAAAAAGGGAGTACCCAAATAAACTAGGTACTCCAAGAAAATAATGAGGGAGAAAATAGTGTTAGAACTTGTAGTCTAAGGTGAGGTAAACCTGCTGACTGTTGTTAATTTCATTGCCGTTTTCTTCATAGTCTTGGGCTAAATAACGGTAGCCGAGATCCGATGAGAAATGCTCGCTCCATTTGTATTGCACGCCCACTTGACCGCCATATACAAAATCGGTTGCCGATTTGCCTGAGACTTTGTTGTCGTTGGCACCAATGCTAACCCCGGCAAACAAATTAACGTCTTTATGTACTGGTAACAGGTAGTCATAGGAGACTAACCAGCTGTACTGTTCCTGCTTGTACTTATCATTGGCAAAATTGAATTTGTCTTCCATATAACCAAAAGTACCTGTAATACGATGGTTCTGTTCAATCAGCATACCAATGCGGGCTTGATAGCTCAGGTCTTCGGTGTCTTTGTTGATAACACCTTCAATCTCATCTGCTTGATAACCTAAACCCATACCTGCAAAGTAATCGATCTCGATGGCGTGAACACTGCTAGTCAGTAACGCTGCACCTGCTGCCATCATCATAATTTTATTCAGTTTCATCATGGACTCCTAAGACTGCTAAGTCGTTTTATCAAAATAATATCGGGTTGATGGAGTCTACTTTACGGCAACCCTTTAACGAGGATAAGCCTGTAACCGCGTGTCTCTTTGTCTCAAAAAACGCGACAATCAGATCAAACTCACATAGATAAGTACAAAATTTGTACTCTTCTTAAGCGAAGGAGCCATTGCAATATAGTAAGATTTTTTTATCTGTCTAAAGCACAGATAGGGCCCTTATTGGGTTGTCTTCGACTCTGTTTTGGGGGAGAATGCGCGCGGCAAAAATAACCGGGGTATTCAGTATCCCGGTTATTTTCTTTTTGTGTGTATAGGTTTTAAACCAATTGAGGCCGGTAAACATCCGGAAATGATATGAGGTTCGTTTGAACCTACTTTACTGAGGACAATTCAATGGGGCTGTTGTTTACCGGATGTTCGGTAGTTGCCGTAAATCAATCTGTTGCGTTTGCAATTCCACCTGCTGCAAAAGGAGGTTGGATATGAGCCAACAAAATCCAGGCTTAAAGCAAAGCCTTAGTCTGTGGCAAGTGGTTGTGATGGGATTAGCCTATCTCACACCTATGGCCGTGTTTGACACCTTTGGTATTGTCTCCGAGATCACCTCAGGCCATGTGGCCACCTCTTACCTGCTCGCGTTAGCGGGGATCCTGTTTACCGCCTTTAGCTACGGTCACTTAGTACGTAAATATCCCTATGCTGGCTCAGCCTATACCTATGCGCAAAAAACCTTTAGCCCGAATGTCGGCTTTATGGTGGGCTGGTCATCGCTGCTCGATTATATGTTTATGCCGATGATCAATATGTTGCTTGCAAAGATTTACCTCACGGCCATGTTCCCTAACGTCGAACCGTGGATTTTTATCTTTGGTTTAGTCGCTGTGATGACGGTATTAAACCTGAGGGGCATAGATTTAGTGGCGAATTTTAATGGCGTTATCGTATTCGCCCAGATAGCCATTATCTTAGTGTTTATCGGTCTAATGGCCCACAGCCTGTCCCTTGGCGAAGGCGAAGGTGTGATTGCCAGTGTACGTCCATTCTATTCCGAAGAGATAAGCCTTGCGCCGCTGTTTACTGGCGCAACCATTCTGTGTTTCTCCTTCTTAGGCTTCGATGGCTTAAGTTCGTTGAGTGAAGAAACCAAGGACGCTAAGCGAGTCATCCCCCGCGCTATCGTGCTGACGGCGCTGATTGGCGGCGTAATTTTTGTCAGCGTGTCCTATTTCTTACAGCTGTTTTTCCCAGATATTTCTCGCTTCCAGCAGTTAGATGCTGTGCTGCCTGAGATTGCCTTGTATGTGGGGGGGAATTTATTCCAGTCAGTGGTGCTGGTGGCAACTACCATCGCGGTGTTGGCCTCAGGCATGGCCGCCCATGCGGGCGTGGCACGTATTCTCTACGTGATGGGACGTGACAATATGCTGCCCAATAAAGGCTTTGGTTATATTCACCCCAAATGGCGCACGCCGGCATTTAACGTGATTCTGGTGGGATTATTGGCGCTTTCGGCGGTGTCCTTCGATCTCGAAATGGCACTGGCGCTCGTCAACTTCGGGGCGCTGGTGGCTTTTACCTTTGTGAACCTGTCGGTAATAGTGCAGTTTTATATCAAAGAGAAACGTAACCAATCCTTGAAAGAGCACTTTCAGTATTTCGTCTTACCCTTGTGCGGCGCGGCGACGATTGGCGTGCTGTGGCTTAACCTTGAACCTCAGTCCTTAGAGCTTGGTTTAATTTGGGCGGCAGTTGGGGTCTTGTACTTGGCGCTGCGAAGCCTGCGTTTACGTAAGGCGGTAGAGTTACAGAATTAACTCGCAAATTGAGCTAGAAAGTAAAAGACCCGCAGTTGCGGGTCTTTTGGTTTTTACAGTGTCGGCACGGTAAAGTTGAGGGTCGTCTTAACTTGCTTGGGCGTAGTGGTCACTACACTGATTTGACTCCCCGCAGAGGCGGTGAAACTGAGTGGTGTGCCTAAGCCATTCTTCGCGGTGAGAGTATTGGCTACCTCAATGATATCTGGCGTACCGTTACAATCGACGCAGAGCTCGATTTGAGTCTTAGCAGGCATAATTTGTTTGGCACTGTCATGTACAAACACCACAAACTTAGACTCGGTACCTGCGGCAACGGGTTTAATATCATTAACGCTTGCGAGTAACACTCCGTCTTGCTGCACACTGATATAAGCTTGCGAACCAGACATGCTTAACACCAAAGCCTTACGCACATAGGTTTTGTTGGCTTGACCAGTGCCACAGAGGCTGCCTTCACATTGAGGGCCGTTAAACTTGCCATCCGCGACGGGATAGGTATCTCGGGCGAGGTTATCGAAATAAGGTTCACCGCTGTCGCGGCTAAAGTTTTCATTATCATCACGAAACGCAGTCGGTAAGTCGCTAAAACCGCTACTGTGGAAGGTTTCCACATCCATACCATTGCCGCTGCAGTTAGTTGCTACACCATTGAATAAGCAGGCGTTTGCGATAGCGCCACCATCAGCACTATCAAACTGATTGTTGCCGTTAGTGTCGAAGAAGGTTTCGTGACCCAAGGCGTAGGCCAAGATGGTAATACGGTGATCTTGAGGGCGATAAGCGCTTGAAGTCCAAGTCACGCTACAGGCGCCATTTTGCGTCAGGCAGCTTGGGGCAATTTGGCCGCCTTCGGTGGTAAAGTTCACCGTAGTATCATCGGGCGCGGGGTTACCAAAACTGTCCGACAGTCTGGCGGTAATAGTCGCAGTTTCACCGTTATAATCACCCGCTTCGGGGTTAAATATTGTCGTCGAAAGACCAAAGCCAAGCTGTTGTGGCAGGCCCGTATTAACGGTTAATTGCTCGGATTGGCTAGTGATCACTTCCTTGGTATCGGCATCCACTGCGCTGGCGACCACGCGAACTGGGGTCGGCACAGTACCCGAAAGCACGCGTACACTTGCAATGCCTTGGGAGTTGGTTAGGCTTTCCGCGCTGGTACCACCATTGGCAAAACTTAAGCCGCCAACCACAGTATCTAAGCTAAAACTAACCTTTTGCTGGGCTGCTGGCTGGCCATTGGCGCTGGTGACTTTAAAGCTCACCAGTGATGATTCGCTCGACCCAGTTCCGCCCGCGCCTTTAATGCGAATTTGGTTGGGCTCGGCCGCTTCAAAGCTAAGACTGGCTAAGGTTTGACGCTGTAGCGTAAAGGGGAAGTTCGCCGTCAGCGTTTGATTACCTACCACTGTGGTCGCGACGATTTGATCGTTACGCTCGCTATTCCCGCTGCAACTGGTGTCTTGGAAGGTTGAGCTGGCATTACCCGATAGGGTCGTGACAGGCGTGTCTAAGTTCGCATTATTGCTGGCGGTACAGTCAGAGCTGAAACTGATGGATGACGGCGCCTGTACGCGAGTGATAGTGCCATCGCTGGCCTCTAACACTAAGCTTGCAGTCACGCCAAAGCTGCCGCCCGCACTGATTTTATAACTGCCATCGGCCTGCGCCGTTAACGTGCTTGCCAGTTTACCTTCGGTAAAACTGCTGCCATTAAAGGCGCCTAATTTTAAGGTACCGGCTTCGTTAACCGCATCTTTGCTGAGCACTTCATATAAGCTGCTGCTTTGTAGCGATTGCCCTTGATAATCCACTGTTACCGTTAAGGCATTGGCGCCTAACTCGGTGGCACTCGGGGTATAACTGACTTGAGCAATACCTTGGCTATTGGTTAGCGCACTGGCCGGGGTTAAGGTCGCTGAGCCTGCACTGAAGGTGACTTTAGCATCGGCAATGCCGTTACTCTCGGCATCGAGGAAAATGGCTTGCAGTTGTACGGCTTCATCCACTTTAAAGCGAGTCACTACATTCGCGCCGCTTTGAATACTGGCGCTCAGTTTTGGGGCGATGGATGCGCCAGTACCGTCGATAATCCCTGTAAATTCAAAGTTGCGAGTCGCCGATAGCGCCGTGCTGGAATCATTCGGAGTGGTGGTTGCTGTAATAGTGCCAGCATTGATAAGCAAATCAGGATTACTCACAATAACAACGGCTTCACCGTTGCTATCTGTGAGTTTGCTTTCCGGTGTTAACGCCCCAAGGTCGCTCGTAAAGTTAACTCTCTGATTGCTAACCTTAGCCGAACCTTTGTTTAACTTGGCGACAGCACAAAAACCTGCGTCTTTAGGGAAACTTTGAAGTGAGGTAAAACTGCCACATTGACTACCCGATAGGGTTTTAAAGTCGATAGACAGTTTGTAAATACCGTCACTGGCATCTGTGCCACCGTTATCTTCGTCAGAAGGGCCGTTACAGCCCCAAAGTCCAAATAAGCCAATAGAAAGCAAAGTAAGATTGCAAAACGTGTTGCTAAATCGCATAAGCAAACATCCTTGTTGGGCTGAGTTGTTAGTCTTGGATTTCGCTGCGTAGGTATTTAAACAGCTCTTTTGATGATTTGGACTCAGGGCCTTTTGCCAACTCTTTTGTGGCTTGGCGCACTAAGGTACGCAGCTTCTGTCTGTCCAGCTGTGGGTAATGTTCCACTAAGGTTTGAATTTCGCTGTCGCCTTGGCTCAGTAAACGCTCGCGCATTTTCTCGAACATTTGCAGCTTAGCGGTTTCGTTGTTGTTTTTGTTCAGTACGATAGCGAGCGCGGCTTTAATCGGCTCCACATCGACGTTACGCATCAACTTACCGATATATTGCATATGGCGGCGATAGGCTTCGGTCTTCGGCTTAATCTTATGAGCTTGCTGGATGCTGTCGTATAAGTGCTCGTCCAGCTCGATTTTATCTAGCTGGGTCTTGCTGAGCGACACCAATTCCATACCGACTTTTTGAGCAGCTTCGCAGTCACGCTTGTCCTCGGTTTTGCTGACATACTCTTCGTCACTGTCATAGGGTTGTTTAAAATGCTCTGAATCACCAACAATCTTCATATAGATAAAACCTCAGTTAAATAACGGCCTAATAATAACATCTCCCGCCAAAAATCGCCTAACGAAAGCGCGTGTGCCATGGCTGAGAATGACGAAATAAGCGCGCAATAAATAATGAGAATGGCATGGGTGTTTGTTATGCTAACGCCATTGCCGACAACGAAAGAGTAGCTTTGTGTCTTTGAACAGAATCGATAGTGAATTGGCCGCGCTGAAAGATGCGGTTGCCGTGGCCCTCGAATATGCCAATAAATTAGGGACAAATGCCGCCGAAGTGGCGATCAGTAAACAACAGGGATTATCGGTTTCAACCCGCTTAAAAGAAGTGGAAACAGTTGAATTTAATAAAGATGGCGCCCTAGGGATTACGGTTTATCGCGATGGTTGCAAGGGCAGTTCATCGACTTCAGATCTCAGCCCAGAAGCCATTGCCTTGGCAGTGAAAGCGGCGGACGATATCGCCCGTTACACCTCGGCCGACCCCTTTAGCGGTTTAGCCGACAAAGCCCTAATGGCGACCGAGACCCGCGATCTTAAGCTTTATTATCCTGAAGATATTTCCCCCGACGAATTAGCCCAATTGGCGATTCGCGCAGAAACCGCGGCGCTCGATGCCGACTCGCGCATCAATAACTCCGATGGCGCCAGCGCAAACGCCCACACTTCGGTCAAGGTTTACGGTAATAGCCACGGCTTCTTAAATGGTTATTGCAGCTCGCGCTACAGCTTAAGTTGCAGCGTGATCGGTGAAGACAGCGACGGCAGCATGCAGCGGGATTATGACTACACTATCGCCCGTAAATTCAGTGAGATGCTATCTCCAGAGTCCGTGGGCTTGAAAACCGCACAAAAGACAGTGAGCCGTTTAGGCGCGCGTAAGATTGCGACTTCGCGTTTACCTATTCTGCTTTCGCCTGAAATCGCCACAGGGCTTATCGGCCATTTAGTCGGCGCGATCAGCGGTGGCAGCCTGTACCGTAAATCCAGCTTCCTGTTGGATGCGATCCACACCCAAATCTTCCCCGATTGGTTCAACATTGAAGAACAGCCGCATCTGCTGGGCGCGCTTGCCAGTGCCAACTACGATAGCGAAGGTGTGGCGACGCAAGATCGACGCATCATCGACCGTGGCATGTTAGAAAGCTATCTGCTGACCAGCTATTCGGCGCGCAAATTAGGCTTAACCAACACAGGCCATGCGGGTGGTATCTACAACTGGACGCTGGCGCACACTGGCCAAAGTTTCGATGAGCTAGTTAAAGGCATGGGCACAGGCCTGATTGTCACAGAAGTGATGGGCCAAGGCGTGAATATGGTGACGGGGGATTATTCCCGCGGCGCCGCCGGTTTTTACGTGGAAAATGGCGAAGTGCAGTTCCCCGTCGAAGAAATTACCATTGCTGGCAATCTTAAGGATATGTTCCGTGGTATTCAGGCGGTCAGTAAGGACTTTGATTTACGTTCGTCTATCCGCACCGGCGGGATCTTATTATCCGAGATGAAGGTCGCGGGTAACTGATTGAGTTAACTTAGTCGGGTTCATTTAATGACTCAGTTCTCACCAAGTGAGCTTAAACAAAAGGGCAAATGCAGCTGCATTTGCCTTTTTGATTTAATTGCACCGTGCTAAATAGCGCTACCACATTTTAGCGGCGCTGCTCATTAGAATTTATAGCTAGCGCCTAATTCAAATGAGCGACCCGAGCCTGCGACTTGGCTAAAGCCACCCGTGCTATCGGCCTTAAACTCGGCAAGGTTGACACCACCCAGTGGCAATTCGTAGTAAGTATCAAACAGGTTGTTGATCGCAAAGGTTAAACTCAGTTCTTGCCATTTGATACTGCTACTTAGATTTAACAGCGAATAGCTGTCGGTCTCATTTTCTAAGCGGCGATCATCGACCTTATCCTTAGTCGCTACCCATTGCCATGACAGGCGGTTTTCCCAATCACCCAGTTGATGACTAAGGGTTAACTCGGTTTGTAGCGGTTTGATTTGATAAAGCGGCTCGTTACCCTCATCGCGCTCGCCACGGGTGATATCGAGCTTACCTTGCATCTGCCATTTACCGCTGTCGGTATCGGCTAATAGGTAGTTCGCACTCAACTTAGCGCCATATAAATTGGCATCTTCGTTGGTGAATTTAAGGATATTGCGTTTACCGTTGGCAAGGCCACTACGGTTAAAGCTGCCAATCACCTCGGCATCAATATAGTCGGTTACCGCGCTATACCAAGCCGTGGTCGAGAATTGCCATGCATCGCCATTAAACTTATAGGCCGCACTCAGGGTATACGCCGTTTCGGGCTTAAGATCGGGGTTGCCCACATAGCCGTTACCGTCGCCATACCAGCCAATCATTGTGGTTGCCATCACGCCACGGCCCCAGCTGTAACGCTCATACAGGTTTGGCGTGCGGTTTTTACGGGCTAAGCCAAATTCCAATTGTTGTTTGGCCGATAGTTGATAACGCGCCAACAGCGTAGCATCGATAAGGTTATCGTCACGGCTTCTATCCATAGCATTAAAGGCTTTGGCTGCCTCGGCATCCATATTCGGCATGCCTATCATGGGCATATTGCTGTAGGCCTGCACTTCGCCCGTATCTGTGGTGACATATTCATAACGCACCCCGGCAGACAACCACCAGAGTGGCGTGAGGTTTTGCAGCCATTCGCCATAAACTGCGGCGCGGCGGCGTTCACCGTCGTTGATATTGATATAGTCATTGGGGGCCATCATAGTGCCGGGCACCGCTGGCCAAGTATCATCGAGTTGATAGTTATAATATTCCTGACCGACGAGTAGCGTGCTGTTATCGCCCATAGGTAAGCGCCAATGCAGTTGGTAGCTGTAATCGCTGCCCTCTGTATTCATTGGCATCTTGCCGGTTTTTTCTGGGGTGAAGAAGCCCATTTCATGCTTCACACTGTGCCAGTTTAACTGGGCACTAAATTCACCATCGTTGTCTAAATCCCGCAGATAGCGGACTAGGGCGCCATAACTCTTGTTATCCGTCATATCCATGTATTGGTTCGGGAAACCTTGGAACGGGATAGCCTGGTGCGTTAGCTTAATCGCCAGTTGTTGAGTGTCATCGCGCCATGCCGCCGTTAAGGCGTGGTTTTGAGCGCGATAGAGGGTATCGAGCACTTTATCGCCGTGACCATCGTGGTAGCTATTGGCATCTTCATAGGCGCCTTGGTAGCTGAAACTTAAGTGCTTACTGGCAATCCCAGCCTTAGCGCCGAGTAAGAAGGCGTCGCTGGTGCTGCGGTATCCAGATGAAATTTCGCCGCTTTCGAAGCTGAGGTTGTCACTGTCGTTAAACTTAGGATTGAGGCTATTAACCTTAATCACCCCGGCGATATTGTCGCCGCCCGCACTGACAGGGGACACGCCAGCGACCACTTCTACCGAGCTGATTTGGTTAGCTGAAACGTAGGAAAGTGGTGGATTCATTTGGTTGGCACAGGAGGCGGTGATATCCGCGCCATCGACTAACACTTTAATGCGATCGCCCATCATGCCATTAAGCACGGGCAAGGCGGAAACGCCGCCCGCTTCGGAGAAATCGACGCCTTGGTCTTTTAGCAAGGCATCGGCCGAGCCTAAGGCATTACGGCCAATACTCTGCTCGCCATGGACTTGAATACGTTCGATTTGAGTCTGATTTGTCTCGTCGGCCATGGCCTGTGAGGTAACCGAAGCGCCAAATGCTAAGGTCAGCGCGCTGGCGATTGCGGAGCATTTAAAGCCGTAGGGGATAGTTGAAGTGTTTGCAGCCATCGTTTTGTCTTCCATTCACTCGGATAAATTGCGCTGCATTATAAAGATCATCACAGTGTGACAGGTGCGGCATATTGTCGCAGAGCTTATAAAGATAAAACTGAAATAGCGGCCTTAAGTGCTAACTAGCGCCAATGTGAAGATAAGCTAGCGCCAAGATAAAGATATCAAGCGGCGCGGTTTAACACGCTTTTGGATTAACCGAAGTGATTAAAGTAGATACGCTGGGTTTCCCCTTCGGCATCCATGGCGGCGAGTGCCTTGGCAAACTCATAGGCCTTTGAATCTTCGGCCAGTTTATTGGGGCTGTTATCTGGGCTGGCGGGTAAATCGGCACGGTAGTTTGGGTTATGTTGCCCGCGAAAATGGCGGCTTTTTTTCGAAAATCCCAGATACATGGCCTGAGGCTGCTGGCAACAATTGGGGTGCAGCTTAAATTGGCTCATATCCCGCTGTTTAAGGTAGTAGCTGATGGTGGCCTGATCGTAGATAAAAAAATCCCCTTGGCTGGCAAGCAGGTAATCTAAGGCCTTAGGCACATCGAGTTCGGGCGGTTTACGTACCGACATGGCCTCGGGGAGGCCGTTAAAGTCGTAACTGCCGGGGGCGATTAATAGTGTCATCCCACTCTGGGACAACTGCTCTAGCGAACTGATATTGGCGGCTCCCGCACGGCTAATGCCGATGGCGCGCTCCGACAGGCCATTAGGGATAAAATAGGCAAATTGGGCGCGCTCTTCACTAAAACTCAGGCCAGGGTAAAAGTCGATATTACCGAGTTTTAGATCCCGCAAAATCCGCATCTTAGGCGCCCGCGTGATCCTGAGTTCACAGCCAATCCGCTCGGCGGCGGCCTGATAGATGTCGTGGTAAAAGCCTTGGTTATTTGGGTCGTGCTCGATAAAGGGAAGGCGCTCACTGGTGCGATACCCCATGGTAATGATGCACTCAGAGCTTGAAAAAGCCTGCGCTAGGCTGGGGAAGAAGCTGAGTAACAAGAAAACGAGGCTAAGCAAAGGCCGATAAATAACTGCAAACTGCAAAATGATCTCCTTATCCCGTGATTACAAAGGGTAATCTTGCCGCCAATGGGCGAGCTAAAAGTACAACTAAGGTGAAGGCTTGTTAGCCTAATGTATTATTTTTATTGAATTAATCTATCATACTTTTTGATAATAAAAAGAGAGATTCTTTGCACTACTGCACAAACTCTGTACATCCTGTCATATTGCGCTATAGTGTCGCCGCAGGTCGGGTGAGGTGCATTTGGCCTGTAAATATTAACTGAGGAGTTCCTATGGCAAAGCTTAAAGAGACTAGCGTGCTCGAACATGAAAATGGTCGCGGCACTATTACCGACAACGCACTCAAGGCAGTGGTGACGAGTTCACTGTTTAGAATGCGCACCGAAAAGCCGAAGAAGGGCAAAGGGTCTTACAACCGTAAAGCAGCAAACCGAAAGGGGTATCAGCACAGGGGCGATACCCCTTTCGACTTTATGGGAGTTTGTCTCACTGGTGCCTAGTGTTAAAGCCTTAACTTTGCTCGCCTTGTAACTTGTTTCTCCCTGAGCTCTGCTCGATTTCTCTTTGATTCTTATCCTGTAAACCTCTTAAAGCACCATTCCTGAGCCTATTCCTCGACTTATCCCTCAACTTATCTGCTCTGCCATTGGCAGCCTATTTCCTTCAATGCCTATCACTAGGCTGGTAACGATTGCCCATAAAAAAGCGAGCCCTTGACTATTAGTATTAATATCAAGGGCTCGCTATTTATGTTTTTAATCCGGCTAATCGACTGCTTAGGGCAAGCGCTTTAGTAGCACGCTTAAGTCGAGTGCTTAAGCCTCGATATCATCTTCTGCATCGGCGTCGACTAACTCAGCCCACAGATCGTGCTCGTCCGAGTGAGTGATCACAGCGCGGACTAACATGCCGGGTTCGAGTTCGGTTTCACCGTTGATAAAGACCATGCCGTCGATTTCTGGGGCATCGGCGAAGCTGCGGCCAATGGCGCCTTCTTCGTCTACGTCATCGATCAGAATATCCATAGTGCGGCCAACGAAACGGGCTAAACGCTCGGCGCTGATCTCGGCTTGGACTTCCATAAATCTGTGGTATCTGTCTTCCTTCACGTCTTCGCTGATAAGTTCAGCGATGGTGTTGGCGACTGCGCCTTCCACTTCTGAGTACTTGAAGCAGCCTACGCGGTCGAGGCGCGCTTCACGCAGGAAGTCGAGCAACATTTCGAAGTCTTCTTCGGTTTCGCCAGGGAAGCCCACGATAAAGGTTGAGCGGATCACCAAGTCTGGACAGATTTCGCGCCAGCGTTGAATCGCTTCTAACTGACGGTCAACACGGCCTGGACGCTTCATCATCTTCAGGATGCGAGGGCTGGCGTGCTGCATTGGAATGTCTAGGTATGGCAGGATTAACCCTTCGGCCATCAAGGGGATCAGATCGTCAACCCATGGGTATGGGTAGATGTAGTGTAAACGTACCCAAGCGCCCATCTTGCCCAATTGGCGGGCAAGGCTAGTGATGTCTTGCTTCACTGGCATACCGTTCCAGAAATCGGTGCGGCCGCCCTTGTCTTTGCCGTAGGCAGAAGTGTCTTGGCTAACGACTAAAATTTCTTGCACGCCTGATTCAACTAAGCGTTTCGCTTCGTCTAATACGCTACCCGCTGGGCGGCTGTCTAAATCGCCACGAAGTGCTGGGATGATGCAGAAGGTACAACGGTTATCACAACCTTCTGAAATCTTTAAGTAAGCGTAATGCTTAGGCGTTAACTTAACCCCAGTTTGTGGGATTAACGAGGTAAATGGGTTGTGCGCTGGTTTTGGCACGTACTTGTGTACATGCTTTAACACGGCTTCGTAGCTGTGTGGACCCGTGATTTCGAGCACGTCTGGGTGCACTTCACGGATTTGGTTTTCCTTGGCGCCTAAACAGCCGGTCACGATCACTTTGCCGTTTTCTTCTAGGGCTTCACGCACCGCATCTAAGGATTCTTCAACCGCCGCATCGATAAAACCACAAGTGTTGACGATAACCAGATCGGCATTGTCGTAGCTGTTGGTGACTTCATAGCCGTCGATGCGTAATTGGGTCAGAATGCGCTCTGAGTCCACTAGGTTTTTTGGGCAACCCAAAGACACGAAACCGATGCGATTCCCGGTAGCACTTTCGGCATTAGCTAAGTCAGCACTCGCTGCTTCTAATGTCTTGGCTGGGGTCTCAAGCGTGGTTGTTTGCTTAGGATTAAAAGTTTCAACTGTCATGGTGTCTCGCTGATGCTGATAAAAGAGCGCCGTAAAAAGAGCGCGGATTATACCTGAAGTGATTAAAAGGTACAGTGTCTTTGGGTGAAAAGTGTACAGCCAAGAGGGCGTTTCTACCAGTTGTGGCACGGTTGAGTCCGCTGCTCTGTTATCCCGCCGCATTTCATCTTGGGCGAATGGCTTTAAGGTTTGAATGGCGCTGTGCACTGCCGCTCGGCGCTGATTTAAAAAATTTTCAAAAAAATTAACCCTTTTTATTTTTGCCCGCGTTTATAGGGGTAGTTTGCATGATGCGTGGCTATCGCAACGGACGACAAATCGGGTTGTTACATATTGGTACAGCAAGTCGCACTTTTAACCGATAGCCGCCGCGTCAGAACCACGGCAGTCTCGCCTTAAATGATTTAGTTGGAGTTAACAATGAAGCATTCTCTTTTAGCTGTATTAGTGGCTGGTGGTCTTTTTTCAGGTGTATTTACTGCGAAGGCGATGGCCGCCGACGTGGATTTTCCCCATATCGAAACCATGGGGGTGAGCCAAATTCAGGTTGAGCCCGATATGGCCGAGCTTAATGTCGAAGTAGCCGTTACCGAGAAAGAGGCTAAGGCCGCTAAGGATAATTCGGATGCCGCAGTGGCGAAATTTATCGCCCGTTTAACCGCCGCGGGAATTACCAAGGAGCAAATCCAAAGCGCTAACTTAAATCTGCAGCCGCAATATGTGTATGCCCAGGATAAGGCTCCAGAGCTGAGTGGTTATACCGCGAGTCGCCAAATCACAGTCACCATTAGTGATTTAGCCCGCTTAAATACCATTTTGGACTCCGCCTTAGAGGAGGGGATTAACAGGGTCAACAATATCGCCCTTAAGTCGAGCAAAGAGGCCGAGTATGTGGCCAAGGCGCGCCAAGCGGCCATTGTCGATGCCAAACAAAAAGCCGAAAGCTTAGCCAAGGGATTTGGGGAGAACTTAGGTAAGGTGTGGCAAATTCGTTATTACGATCAACGCCCTGTGCAACCCGTCATGTTACGTATGAATGCCAAGGCCGATGCCATGGGCGCCGCCGAAAGCTACCAATATGGTCAAGTCACTATCGAAGACAGAGTCGAAGTGGTTTATAAACTCAAATAAAACCGCGATGCGGGTATGACTCTCTATCGCAATGGGCTGCTCAACTGAGCAGCCCATTTTTATATGCTTGGCCGTAAAGGCATATTCCACTTAGTGAGCCGAGTTGAAGAAAACACCTGTCCCATCTTTATCCTAGTTTGCTGTTTTATTGAATAAAATGGATTCTCGCGTTTTGTACTCGACTCTAGGGCGGAATTGCGTGTATCGGTTCTTAGCCAACTGATATATCATGCGCCACCCTTAATTGCCTATGGCTCCTGTTTGCCGCTATGTCTTCTAACGCGCTTTATACCGATCTCTCCGGTTATTACGATCTCATGTGCTCCGATATCAACTATCAACAACAGAGTGCGAGCATCCATCGATTGCATCAGTTCTTAGGGAATAATGGCAAGCAACACCTCGATCTAGCCTGTGGCACAGGCCCGCATGTGCGGCACTTTATCGACCTCGGCTATCAGTGTCGTGGTCTGGATATTAATCAACCCATGCTCGATATGGCCATGCGTCGCTGCCCTGAGGCGCAGTTTAATCTACAGGATATGACCGCCTTTTATCTCGAGCAGCCAGTCGATTTAATTACCTGTTTTTTATATTCCATCCATTACAGTGCGGGCATCGAGCGCCTTAAGAGTTGTATTGCAAGCGTGCACCGCGCCCTGAATGACGGCGGGATATTTTGTTTTAACTCGGTTGATAAGCACCGCATCGATAACCGCTTATCGATTAAGCATTTTGCCGAGTTTGAGGGGCACCATTTTGCCTTTGAATCTGGCTGGCATTACAGTGGTCAAGGCGAAAACCAGTCATTAAACCTGAGTATTGCAAAGAGTCAGCAGCCTTTTACTCAACAGGCTGATGTAGACGCCGATGCCGATACATCTGCGCATCAGACAGAGTTATGGCAAGACCAACACACTATGGTCGCGACCAGTTTTGCTGAGCTGCAAGCCTTACTCGCGCCATATTTTGAAGTGCATATCTTTGAACACGATTATGAAAAAATCGTCCCATGGGATTTAAGCTCGGGTAATGCGCTGTTTGTCTGTGTGAAGATTTAACCTTGGGTTGAAGGTGGCAACTTTCTTACTTTCATCAGTCTTCTTTAGCTTATTTAGACTGTTGATGGTTCCTTTAGAAAATCAAAACCAAAGTCAAAGTCGTGGGGCTTCACCCCACACCCGACCAAGGAGGACTGCTCGTCCTATCCTCCTTGGATGCTCCAAGACGCCCCTAACGGAGTTGAAAGCCCCTTGTGCTCATAGCCAAATTAGCTATCGCTTCCGAAGGATGCGTCCCTGCACCTGCGAAAGCTAGCTCGCCATCCATGGCGAGACTCACGCAATTTGTCTATTCGCCCTGCGGCAACTCCGAGGGGAGGTGTACTTCTGTGGGTGCGGTGTCGGCTGTTAATCCCGAAAGAGTTATGTCTTTCCAATCCTTTTACCAATTTTTCTATCATGGCGAGATTTACACCATTTACCCATTCCTACTAATTTTTATACGTTGTATTGCAATAATAATGTGTAAGTTGTGCGTTATCAAAGCAACCACTACCACCGTCCTGTTTACGAACCTTGTGATCTATCGATATTGATTTGGGATGTAAAACGCCGTTACAAATTTTGCATCTCGGAGCTAATGAAAGTGCTTCTGATAAATAAGCTGCGCTTTTAGTAGATTTAGAAAATGAATTTGACACAGTATTTTGTTGAGGTACTTCATCAGGGTTAATGTATGAAAACTCTGGAGACTTACCCAGCTCATGTAAGATATCATCAACTTCAATCTCAGATGATAGCTTATCAAGAATCGCATGAAAAAAGGCGACTAGTGGTACAACTGCTTTATTTGCTTGCCTTGCCTTACGAACAATTTGTTGAATAACAATATCTGACATTATTATTACATCTTCGAATTTTTTTCGATGTTTCGTGAAGATGTCCAATTTTTTATGTTCTACTAGTTCTTTTGTAAACACTATCACAGCATGAAAGCAGCTAACTCTAAAATTACCAGATTGACTATAAATATATACTGCAGGGTGTAGGCCTAATGACGATGGATGGCTATCATTGACCCTCTGAAGTGATTTTTTAATTTCGACTAATGTATTATAAGTCTCTTCACCAGTTTTATCTTCATCTTTTATATTAGCGCCAAGCATTTTCACTAGTTCGAAAACCATTGAAAGAGAACTACTCGCGTGATTTTTTCCGCCTAAAGGAAGATCTAGTGTTTTAATTGGTGTTTGTAACTGTGGTGAAAAAATCAGGTCATTGATTATTTGTGCTTGTGTCTGAATTTTTTCGGATAAATCCGTTTCAAATACATTCCAATACTTATAACCTTGTCCTCCTCTTAAAATTGCCCGAGAGCATAAACCTGCAGGCATTCTTCTGGCTTCTAATATGGCAATTTCTGTATCACTAATTGGTGTAGATTTTTGATTTATTTTAAAGAAACTACTTTCAGCTTTCTTCGAATCACCATCAACCCACTGTAACTGGAGTGCTCTTGTGCCAAAGTTTTTAAGCCTTTTCTTTATATGGTCTGCGGCAATTTCTTGTTCAAATAACGCATCTTTAAAATCTTTAAATGAGCCAATTTCTTGATTGATAATTTGACGAGCTTTCTTTGCTGTTTCTAATTGTTGCTCAGGGATTGAGTTGTCAAAGAATTTTCTAGAAATTTTTCCATCACCATAATCATCATTAACCCATGCTGCAATTGCACTAATTCTATGTGCTCCATCAATGACAAATGTATAACTATCTGCATATTTCCAAAGAATTATTGCTGGAACCAAATCACCATCTAGAAAACTCTCAACAAGATCCTTAACTTTTTCCACGTCCCATTCGTTTGTTTCGCGTTGGAAATCTGGTTTTCGTAAAGACGAAAAAAAGAATCCAGGAATTTCAAAATCACTATAGCTCAAGGTTGTTTTATGCGGGCCTTGTGAATTATGTGCCTGATCTTGAACTTCAAAATCATCTCTTCCAATAAGTGCATCTAAAAATAACTTTTGAGCCATATAACATCCTAGTTAAAATAAATATACGTTGATGAGTTAAGTTACTAATTTTTGAAATAAATAACAACTGCTTGTATCACTCTTCTTGTTTAATTTTTTATTATCAAAGGCACAAGTGATTGTTATCTTCCCTTTGAAGCAGTTGTATACATCTGTATAACGAGTCACCTATCTGTAAGATAGGTGTCACCCTCATTGTTTTGAATTACTCGCAAACAATATTAAAGCTGCAGAAGTTCATCCTCCCCGGCGAAGTTGCCGCGGGGCGTTGGAATAAATTGCGTGAGTCCGGTCATGGATGACCGGCTAGCTTTCGCAGGTGCAGGGACGCATCCTTCGGAAGCGATAGCCATTTATCCATAAGACCAAGGCTAGTACCTAATGCATGTAACTTCGCTAGGGGCGTCTTGGAGAAGCCAAGGAGGATAGGACGAGTAGTCCTCCTTGGTCGGGTGTGGGGTGAAGCCCCACGACTTTGATCTTGTCTTAGATTTTCTCTGAATTGATTTATACAAATAAATTCAAACCCAAGTTTGAAAAACAAAAAAGGCGCCTAAGCGCCTTTTTCCATTTAGGTTGAGGGTAACACCCTAACCACTGCAGAGCTGATTAAACAATCAGATCATACTCATCTTTGAGTATCTTAATAATATCTGCCTTAGGATTGGCTGGCAGCGGGATTGCCGCGCCTGTCACCTTTTCGGCAATGCCGGTGTAAGTGCGTGACACATCCATCATCGCCTCTAATGGCAGGGCATTATCGCGGGCGAGGGCTTCGCGCTCTGGCATTCTGTCCTTGTTAAGCAGAATATCCGGATCGGGGAAGTGGTTCAGTAGGAACTGACGGAAGCCTTCCTTAGAGTTTTCAAGGATTTTACCATCGCGGTAGGCGGCGCCGTCCCAAATGCGGGATGAGTCTGGGGTGCCCACTTCATCCATATAGATCAGTTTTGAGTTGCCGTTTTTATCGGTCACATAACCAAACTCGAACTTGGTATCCACAAATACTTGGTCAAGGTCGGCTAGCGCCTTTGAAATCACCTTAAAGCCATCTTTTAACAGCTTCTCGTACAGGTCGATATCTTCTACCTTTTCAAAACCAAAGGCTTGATAGTTGGCTTCGATATCGCTGCGGCTGATGTTCACATCGTCCTGCGCGGGCACACCGGGGATTCCAGTTAAGATGCCTTTGGTCGAAGGGGTGATCAGCAAATCTGGCAGCTTTTGATCTTTTTCTAAACCTTCTGGCAGTGTGATACCGCAGAATACGCGCTCGCCCTTAGAGTAGGCGCGCCACATTGAGCCAGTAATGTATTGGCGGCAAATGGCTTCGACTTTAATCGGGCGGGCTTTTTGGACTATCCAAACGAAGGGATGCGGAATATCTAAAATATGGCTGTCGGCTAAACCGTTTTCGGCAAATAACTTAAACCAATGATTAGAAATGGCATTTAATGCCGCGCCTTTACCTGGAATGCCTTTTAATCCGCCTTCACCGTGGAAGATGCAGTCGAAGGCTGAGATACGGTCGCTAATCACCATAATGGCAAGCGGCGTATCTTCGGGCACATTGTAGCCCTTGGTTTGAATTAAGCGGCGGCTGTCGGCGTCGGTTAGCCAGTAAACGCTACGTACCTTGCCGCTATGGACTGGGCTGTCGGTGCGGATGGGTAAATCGTTGTTTACGGCTAATACGGAATCAGCAAGACTCATGACGAGTATTCCTTTGGATAGAGAGTGTAGGGACGAGTTTTTTATTCGTTGCGGTGTGCTTAAGCCGTAAATGCTTTGCCACCTTTTTATTATTGACCAATAGCTTATCGCTCAGTGCGCACAAGAGATTGGTGAGGTTAAAACGTAAAGCGAATAGGATATTTTCGGGCGATAGGTAGGAGAGAGATGGTCGGGATAAGGGGTAAAAATAGCACGCAGAGCAAGGTTGGCGCCAGAGAGAATCTGGTCTGTTCAAGCGGGGAAAACCCGTGCCATTTTGCTCGAAAAGGCTAACCATTAATCCGAGAGAACCTTGTTAGACAGCCGCGAAAAGTGGCGCCATTTTACCTTTATTCACAAAATTTTCCATGGCTATTTATGCACATCTGTGCGGCGTGTCGGTGTAAATTTGGGTAGGGATCAATGTGGCAGCAGAAAATACTTCCCATAAAACTCGAGCCGAGGAGCAGGGAAGTTGAGTTTAAAGAGTGACTCGCTAAGCCTTAGAATGGTATTAATCCCAATACAGGCATGCAGTTAGCTCAGTCAATCGGGGTAATATAGGGGCCCTGAATTAAGCGGGTGATTCGGCCTACGTGTAGTGTGGCTTTGTGTTAACGCCCATTTTTTGTGAATTGAAAAACACAGTTTGCCCATCAGCCCTTAGCCTAAGGCTGGGGTGGCACAGATAGAGGTAGTCAATGACTGATGTAAAAACGCCGATGATGGCGCGCGCCGCCTCCGAGGGGCGGTATTTTTTCTCTAAGCAATTTATCGCCTTGGCCGAGAGCCAAACCCAGTGGCAGGATCTGGAGTTTGAAGAGTGCGAATTCCACGATTGCCAGTTTAGCGACAGCACATTCCGTAACTGCAAGTTTATCGATTGCCGTTTTGTGGGCTGTAATTTGAGCCTGCTCAAGGTGCCCTTAAGCCAATTTAACGGCGTGCGTTTTGAAGAATGTAAGTTGGTGGGCATAGATTGGACTCGTGCCGCTTGGCCGAGATTATCCTTTGCGGCGCCTTTTAGCTTTAGAACCTGCATCTTAAACGACAGCTCTTTTATGGGGCTTAAGCTCGATGAAATGGTGCTCGAGGGCTGTAAGGCGCAGGATGTGGATTTCCGGGAGGGCAAGTTTAATCGCGCCAACTTTAGTTACAGCGATTTTCGCCACAGTTTATTTGGCCGCACCGAGTTGATGGAGGCGGATTTCTCCGAGGCGACCGATTACGATATCGATATTTTTAACAATAAAATCAAGGGCGCTAAGTTTAGCCGCGACGAAGCCATTCGTTTGCTCAATGGCTTAGAGATCACTCTAGTCGATTAAGTTGCCATTTTACCAAGCTTGTTTTGGTAAGTTTTTAGATTTTTTTAGCCTGTTTTTTTATCTCAAAAATGTTGGCGAGTGGTTCTCCAAATGGCTCGCCAATTCTATTGATCCTATTCACGAATTTTTAGACCATTTTTAACTTTTAGTTGCCGCAGATCACACTCAACTTGCCTATGTGGTTTACCACAATATCCGCTTACCCCTTTAGGGATAACAATCACTCTGGAACAGCAAAATGCCGGCGTGCCCAAGGTCATTGGTGCAAGTGCATTGGCGTAAATAACTAAAAACCTGTGAGCGAATTTAGCCTTTAACCGCAGGGTGACAAAAGCCTAAGTTTGCGTGTGCCAACTGGCGCATTAGGGTGGATGAGTGTGATGGAGGTAACCATGATTGAGCTTAATAGGCGAACCTTTTTAAAGGGCGCAGGGGCCAGCGGTGCAACGTGCGCCTTGGCTAGCCTGTTGCCGGGCAGCTTAGCGGCATTAGAGAGCAAGCAGCTAAAGGGAATGGGCAAAGACATTGCCAGTATCTGTGAGATGTGTTCCACTCGCTGCCCGATTTCGGCGCGGGTGATTGAGGGTAAAAACGTCTTTATCAGCGGTAACAAGGCGGCTAAATCCTTTGGTGGTAAAGTCTGTGCCCGGGGCGGCGCTGGCCATAGTTTACTTTACGACCCACAGCGGATTGTGAAGCCACTCAAACGGGTGGGTGAGCGCGGCGAGGGCAAGTGGGCCGAGATCTCTTGGGATGAAGCCTATCAACTGATTGCCGATAATCTGAATAAAATCAAACAAGCTTATGGCCCTGAAGCTGTAGCGTTTTCCTCTAAATCCGGTTCGCAAGAAAAACACTTATTCCATCTCGCCACTGCGTTTGGTAGCCCAAATACCTTTACCCATGCCTCAACTTGCCCAGGTGGTTACGAGATTGCCGCTAAGGCCATGTTTGGCACTAAGGTAAAGCGCGATTTAAGCAACTCCAAATACATCATTAACTTCGGCCATAACCTGTACGAAGGCATCAACATGTCCGAAACCCGCGGCATGATGGCGGCGCAAATGGATAAAGGTGCCAAGCTGGTGGTGTTCGAGCCAAGATTCTCCATCGTCGCCGATAAGGCCGATGAGTGGTACGCGATCCGCCCCGGCACCGATGTGGCTGTGGCTTTAGCGCTTTGCCATGTATTGATTGAAGATAATCTCTACGACAAGGCCTTTATCGAGCGTTATGTGGAAGGGTTTGATGCCTTCGCCGCCGAAGTGAAAGCCTATACCCCTGAGTGGGCCGAAACCGTTTCCGATGTGCCCGCCAAAGATATTCGCCGTATCGCCCACGAATATGCGGCCAAGGCGCCCCATGCTGTGGTGGATTTTGGTCACAGAGCCACCTTTACCACCGAAGAGTTTGAAATGCGCCGCGCCTTGTACGCTGCCAATATCTTGATTGGCAATATCGAGCGTAAGGGCGGTATCTACCTAGGTCAAAAGCCTGGCGATTATAACAAGCTGGCGGGAGAAAGCGTGGCGCCCGTATTGGGTAAACCCGGCGTAAAAGATATGCCTAAGCCTGCGGCGAAACGTATCGACCAAGTGGAAGAGCAGTACGCCATGATGTGGTCGTCGGGCGGGGTTTACTAAACTATCCTCGATGCAACCTTAACTGCCGTGCCCTACCAATTACACGGCTGGGTGATGTCCCGCACCAACCCCATGCAAACCATGACCGACAGGGCGCGTGTGGTTGAAGCCTTGAAAAAGCTCGACTTTGTTGCCGTGTGCGATGTCTATATCAGTGAAACCGCCGCCTATGCCGACGTCATTTTACCCGAATCGACTTACCTTGAGCGCGATGAGGAAATCGCCGATAAGTCAGGTAAAAATCCAGCCTACTATGTGCGCCAACGCGTGGTGGAAACCCTAGGCGACACTAAGCCCTCATGGCAAATCTTTAAGGACATTGGCCACAAACTGGGCCTGAGTGAATTCTACCCTTGGGACAATATGGAAACCCTGCAACTGCTGCAGGTGAATCGCGATACCGCACTGCTGCGCCGCATCAAGGACGAAGGTTTTGTTAGCTTCGGTAAACCCATCATGCTGCGCGAACCTAAAATGGTGGCCGAGTTTACTAAGGCCTACGCCAATGCCAAACCCGTCGATGAAGACGGCACCTACGGCAGTTTACTCAGCTTTAAAACCCCAAGTGGCAAGATTGAATTGACCTCAGCCAAGGTCGAAGCCATGGCGCCAGGACGCGGGGTGATTAAGTTCCGTGAAGTGCATTTGAAAAAAGCCGATGAGCTGTACTTTATCCAAGGCAAGGTTGCCGTGCATACCAATGGTGCGACTCACAATATCCCCATGCTGGCTAACCTGATGTCGGATAACGCTATTTGGGTGCATCCTGTCACGGCGGGCAAGTTAGGGATCAGCAATGGTGACCCGATTCGCTTAACCAGTAGCGTGGGCAGCGAAGAAGGCCATGCCTTAGTCACCCCGGGCATTCGCCCCGATACCGTGTTTGCCTATATGGGCTTTGGCTCTAAAAACAAAGAGTTGGTTAGAGCGACAGGTAAAGGTATCCACTGCGGAAACTTACTGCCCCATCAAACAGCCCCTGTGTGTGGCATGAATATTCATACGACAGGCGTCACGCTGGCAAAACGCTAATTGGAGGCTCAAATGACGAAAAGATATGTGATGGTGCACGATGAGAACAAGTGCATCGGCTGCCAAGCCTGTAACGTGGCCTGCCGCAGTGAAAACGGCGTACCAGAAGGGGTGACCCGCTTACAAGTGCGTGTTGAAGGCCCCTTCGGCGAGATGCCACACCTGCACTTTAAGTACCACAGAGTGTCGTGTCAGCAGTGTGAAGATGCGCCCTGTGTGAAGGTATGCCCAACGGGTGCGGCCTATGTGGGCGAGGATGGCATTGTCTCCATCCATGGCGATAAGTGTGTGGGTTGTATGTACTGCGTGGCGGCCTGTCCCTACAAGGTACGTTTTATGAACCCAGAAACCAAAGTGGCAGACAAGTGTAACTTCTGTAAGGACACGCGTTTGGCCCGGGGTGAAGAGCCCGCCTGTGTGACAGTGTGTCCGACCGATGCCTTAGTCTTTGGCGATGCCAACGATCCACAGAGTGAGGTCGCTATGCTACTCAACACTAAGATCACTTACCAAGATAAGACCCATTTAGGCACCAAGCCTAGGGTATATCGCGTTCCTACCAAAAGAGGGGGGATTTGATTATGAACAATACTTGGGGCGATATGGCGCAATATGATCCCGTCACTTGGCATTGGATCATCGCCGTGTATCTGTTTATGGCGGGCTTATCCGCCGGAAGTTTGCTGATTGGTATCGGTTTGCGTTGGTTTAATAAGGAGCAAGCGCAGGGGGAGACGAGTATTCTCAAGGCCGCAGCCATTATTGGCCCTGTGGCCATTTGCTTAGGCTTGGCATGTTTAGTGTTTGACTTAACGAAGCCTTTCCACTTCTGGCTGATTTTAATCAACTATAACTTCCAGTCAGTGATGGCGATTGGGGTATTAGCGCTACTGGCGTATTCTCCCTTGGCATTTGCCTACGCGATTCTTGTGCTGCGTGACGAACTGCCAAAGTGGGGCTTAGGTTTCCTCGTGCCTATCGCTAAGCTGCTGATGCCCTTTAGAAAGCTGATTGAAGTGTTGCTGTTTATCCTCGCGATTGGAGTAGGCGCATACACTGGCTTCTTAATTTCGGCCATGAATGCCTATCCGATGCTGAACACTGCGGTATTGCCGGCGCTGTTTTTAGTCTCTGGTTTATCGGCGGGCGCTGCTGCCAACGCGGTACTGGCGCTGGTGATGTTCAAGACCGATAGTCACGACAAGACCTTAGCTAAAATGCATGGCTTAGAGCTGCCAGTGATGGCAATCGAAATCATGTTCCTGTTTATGTTGTTCTGCGCCTTGTACTTTAAGGGCGGCGCGGCAGCTGCGGCGCTGGCATCACTCACCTCTGGCGTGTGGGCGAGCGTATTCTGGATTGGCGTGGTCGGGATTGGTTTTGGTATTCCACTGCTGTTTATGTTGTTGCCTGCCGCGACTCGCCATAGCAAGGGCGCGATGATCATGGTGGCCTGCGCCAGCCTAACCGGCGTGTTAGCCCTGAGACACTTTATTGTGTATGCGGGACAAAGCTATCTAAGTTAGTGCTCTGGTGAACTGCAATCTCGATGGGATAAGTCACACATCCCCTGCAAGCAAAAAGCACCGGTAACGGTGCTTTTTTATGGCGGCAATTGGCAGGGATTGGAAGGGGATTATTGCGGTAATTATTGCGGCAATAGCTCAATCACAGATTTCACCGTAAGCACTAAGGCGCTGATAGCGCAGAGGGCTAAGGTTGCCATCTTGGTCTTATGCTTATCCACATTCCCCACCAGTTTACCCGCCACTAAATAGCCTAAAAAGACCGAGGGCAGCAGCATCAGGGATAACCATAAATGCTTGATTTCGAGCAGGCCCGTCACCCCAAGGATGACCAGCGCTATGGTTGAGCTGAAGATAAAGAAGGCTGAGAGTGCGGCGCGAAATTTTGAGGCATCCTTACCCGCTAACAAAATCGCCATCGGTGGGCCACCAATGGCGGCAATATTACCGAAGATCCCCGATACCACGCCCGCGCCAAACAGCGTCGCTTTATTCACTGGCAGGCTGAATTTATACAGGCTCAGCACCACGGCGACCGCCACAATGCCAGCAATCGCCAGACCAAGAATCGGCTGCGGCGCAAAGAGCAACAGGCTGGCACCGATAAAACCTCCGGGCACTCGACCAATCAGCGCATATTGCAAGCCGTTGAATTCTAAATGGCCGCGCTCACGCAGTAGGGTGAGCAGGGCGATGGAAAAACCCATCACAATCACCGGGGCTGGCACTAATTCGGGGTCGACAATATACAGCAGCGGACTCGCCACCACAGCAAGACCAAAGCCAATCAGACTCTGGGTGAGGGCACCTAAAAACACAATCACAGACGCAATGGCGAGCGTTTGTGGATCTATCAAGGAGAACATAGGATTCCATCAAAAACAAAATAGGGATCGTTACTCTAACCCATCAGGCAAGATGAGTATTAACGATCCCTAATAATTAGTTACGGCAGGATTATGGACGCTTGAGCGTTATTCCATATCTTCCCACTCGATCCCCATTTCGTCCATCAACCGTTTCGCTTCGGCGGGAATGCTGTCTGGGCTATCTTTCGACAGATCGGCATCATTAGGCAGAGGCTGGCCGGTGTAGGCATGCAAAAATGCTTCACACAAGAGTTCGCTATTGGTGGCGTGGCGCAGGTTGTTCACCTGACGACGGGTACGTTCATCCGTGAGGACTTTTAGCACTTTGAGCGGAATAGACACAGTAATTTTCTTTACTTGTTCATTCTTCTTGCCATGTTCAGCATAGGGGCTGATGTATTCCCCATTCCATTCAGTCATTGACTCACCTGTTATAACGCTAAATTCGGGGCAGATTTTAAACCCTTACAGATAACAGTCAAATTATTGCTACTATTTCTTAGTGATTGCAAACAGATTTCTTTATGTTTAGACGTCTAAACGTCTTAACGCCTATTGACGATGCCACTGGGCTTAGGTACATTTAGACGTCCAGACATCTCTTTGTGAACTTAGGAGTTCCCGATGACCGCAGGCAAATTAGTGACCGAACGTCAATTAGCCACATTAGCAGTGCGTCAAGGTATCGAAAGCGATACTCAGTATGGCGCTGTGGTGCCGCCAATTTACCTGTCGACGAATTACGCCTTCGATGGTCATAAAAATCCTCGCGAATTTGATTACAGCCGTTCCGGCAATCCTACCCGCAGCATCCTAGGTGATGCGCTAGCTAAGCTGGAAAAGGGCGCAACCGGTGTGGTGACTTGCACTGGCATGGCGGCCATTACCTTGGTAACTACGTTGCTCGGCCCCGATGATTTATTGGTGGTGCCCCACGATTGCTACGGCGGTTCGTACCGTTTATTCACTAACTTGGCTAAAAAGGGCCAATTTAAACTGCTGGTGGTCGATCAAACCGACGCCCAAGCGCTTGAGCAAGCTATCGCCCAGCAACCTAAGATGGTGTGGATTGAAACCCCCTCTAACCCTCTGCTGCGAGTCGTCGATATCGAAGCTATCGCGAAGGCGAGTCACGTAGTGGGCGCTTTAGTGGTGGTGGATAACACTTTCCTCTCGCCAATTTTGCAGCAACCGCTGTTACTGGGTGCCGATATCGTTATCCACTCCACCACTAAGTACATCAATGGTCACAGCGATGTGGTGGGCGGCGCTGTGATCGCCAAAGATCCTCAACTCGGTGAGACCTTACATTGGTGGTCAAACACCTTGGGCTTAACGGGTTCTGCCTTCGACAGTTATCAAACCCTGCGCGGTCTGCGTACTTTAGCCGTGCGTATTCGTGAGCACCAAAGCAATGCCCAGCGTATTGTGGATGTGCTGACGCGCAGCCCTGTGGTGAGCAAAGTGTATTACCCAGGCCTTGCGGATCACCCCGGCCATGCCATTGCCGCCAAGCAACAAAAAGGCTTTGGCGCTATGCTGAGTTTTGAGCTTAAGGGCGGCGAGGCTGAAGTAGTCGCCTTTTTAGATGCCTTAAGTTTATTTAGTGTGGCCGAGAGCTTAGGTGGCGTTGAGAGTCTTGTGGCCGTGCCCGCGACTATGACCCACAGGGCGATGGAGCCCCAAGCGCGTTTTGAAGCTGGTATTAAAGACACCCTATTACGTTTGTCGGTTGGTATTGAAGATGCCGACGACTTAGTTGCAGATATTCAAGCAGGATTGGCCGCCGTCGCGGCTTGTCAGTAGAGGAATTCGAGATGGCACGTTGTCACTTACATAAATTTGGTGGTTCCAGCTTAGCCGATGCCGATTGTTATCGCCGAGTCGCCCATATTCTGTTAACCCATGGTCATAGTGATGATCTGGTGGTGGTGTCTGCCGCGGGTAAAACCACTAACTTTTTATATAAATTATTGTCCCTGCGCGATAGCAACCAATTATGGCAGGAAGAGTTACAAGTCCTTATCAGCTATCAGCAAGGCTTGATTGAGCAGCTGTTATCCAATGAGCAAGCGCGGGATCTGCGTGAGCGTTTAACCACGGATAAGGCCCAGTTAATCAGTCTGTTATCCTTAGATTCCCGTAACGATTACCAAATTAGCCATGTGGTGAGCTTTGGGGAGCGTTGGTCGGCGCGCCTAATGGCTGCGCTGCTGCGTGAATCGGGTGTGGCCGCAAGTCATGTGGATGCCTGTTCGATTCTCGTGGCCGACGAGGCCGCCGTGCCGCAAATTCGTGTGCAAGAATCCCGTACCAAAGTGCAAACCTTACTGGCCGCGCATCCTAACGAGCGTTTAGTGATCACTGGTTTTATCTGCGCCAACGAGCGTGGCGATACCTTGCTATTGGGTCGCAATGGCTCTGACTTTAGCGCCAGCTTAATTGCTAGCCTCGCCGACATTGAACGCGTGACCATTTGGACCGACGTTGAAGGGGTATTTAACGCCGATCCGAATAAGATCAACGATGCGAAATTACTTAAGAGCATGTCCCTCGCCGAAGCCGACCGCTTGGCGCGTTTAGGCTCGCCAGTATTACATTCACGCACCTTGCAGCCGCTGTTTAACACTGAGGTGAGCCTGGCTGTGCGCTCAAGCTATGCCTCCCATACCGACTTTACCCTGATTGCGCCCCACAGTTCCTCGGCGAGTGCGCCCGTGGTGACCAACCTGAATGCCGTGGTGTTATTTGGCTTTAAGATCGCGGGCGATGTGGCCTGTCTGCTTGAGCAATTAGTCGAAGCGGGGTTAACGCCGCTGGCCCATTGGGTATCGGCGCATCAACGACTCGAACTTGCCTATACCGCTGAAAACCAAAAACAAGTACAAAAGCTATTGGATGCACAGGTCGAAGCCCTCGGCATTAAAGATCTGCAAATAAATACCGAACTCGGTTTAGTGGCGCTTGTGAGTGCCGATGCCGAGCATTATCGCCGCAGCTTTGCCCGTTTACTGAGCCGCGACGCTAAGCCTTTGTTCAGTGGTGACTTAAGTCTGGTGACCTTAGTGCCACAGTCGCAGGTTAATCTGCTGACGCAAAAAGTGCATCGCCGCTGCGCTGGCCCGCGCAAACGCATTGGCGTATTGCTGCTGGGCGTAGGCAATATTGGCGAGGCGTGGGTGAAGCTGTTTAAGTCCGTATCTCCATCGTTAAATCAAGAGCTTGAAGCGCGTGTCGAACTCGTCGGTTTAGTGAGTTCCAGCAAAGCCCTGATCAAGTCTACGGCTGTGGATTTGGAAAACTGGCAACAGGAATTCGATGCCGAGGCAACACCTTGGCAATATGAACACTTATTCGAACAATTAGAACAACTTAACTGTGACGAACTGATTGCATTAGACATCAGTGCCAGCGCCAGTTTAACCCTACAATACCCAGAGTTTTTCGAGCGCGGCATCCATATGGTCAGCGCGAACAAGCTAGCGGGTTCTGGCCCGCTGCCGTTCTACAGTGAGCTGAAGGAACAACTCGGTTATCGCCGTCTATTCTGGCGTTATAACGCCAGCTGCGGCGCGGGTTTACCTATCCAGCACGCGCTGAATGATCTGCGTAACAGCGGCGATACGGTTGAGGCTGTCGGCGGGATTTTCTCTGGCACCCTGTGTTGGTTATTCGAGAAATACGATACCAGCAAACCCTTCTCGGAATTAGTAGTTGAAGCGCGTGGTTTAGGCATTACCGAACCCGATCCCCGCGACGATCTTTCTGGCCGCGATATGCAGCGCAAGCTGCTGATTTTAGCCCGTGAAATCGGTCTTGAAATCGAGCTTGAGGATATTGAGCTGCGCTCCTTAGTGCCAGCCCATTTAGCGGATATTCCACTGGAGCAATTCCTTGCCCGTATCGGTGAGCTGGATGATGAATTGCTGCAACAATATGGCGCGGCGGCGGAGCAAAACAAGGTACTGAGATATGTCGCCTCCTTGGACAATAGCGGTGCGGCCCTGAAAGCCGAGGTGGGATTACAGTGGATTGATGCGAATCATCCCTACGCTAACCTCACGCCTGGGGACAATGTGTTTGTGATCCGCTCTGCTTTCTACCAAGGTAATCCGCTGATTATCCGTGGGCCGGGTGCGGGCCGTGAAGTGACGGCCGCGGCGGTGCAATCGGATCTGACCCAGATCTGTCGTGATCTGCTGCAAGAATAGTGATAAACCCATACACTTGAATCTCGTATCTTCAAGTTGATTCGACCTATATTCATAGACTTAAAGGACTCATTCGAGTCCTTTTTTGTTGGCTAAAATTAGGTCTAGGATCTAAGCGGCAAACAAGGGATAAGAAAATGCCAAAAAGGGGGATTTTTTGGCTTGACTTAACCGCCAGTTTCTCTAGTATATGGACATATAGACGTCCAAACGTCCATATGGATTAAACTACTGCATCAATAAGTCGTACCAGCGCGATGGAGCGTCGCACTCGGGCGGTTGAGGAAATACACATGGCTTTTCATCACGCACAACATTCACATTCGCTAAACCAAAGTTTGTCTGAACTTAATGGCGATATTAATGTTTCTTTTGAGTTTTTCCCGCCATCAACCCCCGAAATGGAACAGATCCTGTGGAACTCTATCCGCCGTTTAGAGCCGTTGAATCCTAAGTTTGTTTCAGTGACCTATGGTGCAAACTCGGGCGTGCGTGACCGCACCCACGGCGTTATTGAACGTATTCAAAAAGAAACCAATCTGGTTGCTGCGCCGCATTTAACCTTAGTGGATGCCAGCGATGAAGAGCTGTTAGATCTGGCGAAGCATTACTGGAAATCGGGGATCCGCGACATAGTTGCACTGCGTGGCGATTTGCCTGCGGGCAGCCCAAAACCGACTCGCTTTGCGGCGGATTTAGTGCGCCTGCTGCGCTCAGTGGCCGACTTTGATATTTCGGTCGCCGCTTACCCTGAAGTGCACCCAGATGCGGCTAACGCTCAGGCCGATTTGATTAACCTTAAGCGTAAAATCGATGCTGGTGCGAGCCGTGCTATTACCCAGTTTTTCTTCGATGTTGAGTCTTACCTGCGTTTCCGCGACCGCTGCGTTGCGGCGGGAATTGATGTCGAAATCGTCCCCGGCATTCTGCCTGTGACTAACTTTACCCAGTTAAAACGTTTCGCGGGCATGACCAATGTGAGCTTACCGAGCTGGTTACATAAGCAGTTCGATGGCCTTGAAAATGATGCCGGAACCCGTCAGCTGGTGGGCGCTAACGTGGCGATCGATATGGTCAAAGTGTTATCCCGTGAAGGTGTTAAAGATTTCCACTTCTACACCCTCAACCGCGCCGAGCTGACCTATGCGATTTGCCATACCTTAGGGGTTCGCCCAAAGGCGGTATAACGCAGTCAACATCCATAAAAACGCCGCTACTGAGCGGCGTTTTGTTTTTGGCTAGTGACTAATTCCTAAATCTTAAATTGGGAGAGCAGAGTCGTTAAGCGCATTGAAAGCTGCGCCAGTTCATCCCCCGCCCGCGCGGTTTGCACGGCACTCTCGGTCGCGTTGGTCGCAATATCATTAATATTATTGACGTTTTTATTAATTTCCGCCGAAACGGCGCACTGCTCATTGGCGGCACTGGCGATTTGAATGTTCATTTGGCTGATGGTAGATACCGCTTGGGTAATGGCTTCGAGGGCAGAACCCGCCTCATGCACCAGTGATACGCAGCTCTGTGTAGTGGCCGTGCTGGTATTCATGCTACTGACCGTGGCCCTGGCACTTTGTTGCAACGTTTCTATCATCTGCTGAATTTCTGTGGTTGAAGCCTGAGTACGGCTGGCGAGGGTGCGTACCTCATCTGCTACTACGGCAAAGCCACGGCCTTGTTCTCCGGCGCGGGCGGCCTCAATCGCGGCATTGAGGGCGAGTAAGTTGGTTTGATCGGCAATATTGCGGATAACGACTAATACCGAATCAATTTGCGTGGTATTGCGCTCTAGCTCGTTAATGGCATTGGCCGCTTGGGCAATCTCATCGGCGAGCAAGCTAATGGTCGATATGACTTTTTCGACTAATTGTTTGCCCTGCTCGGTAGACTCGCTGGCATGGGTTGCAGCATCGGCGGCGTCGGTGGCATTGTGGGCGACCTCTTGCACTGTTGCCGCCATTTCGTTCATCGCGGTGGCAACCTGTTCGGTTTCGAGGTGTTGCCGATTCGCCATTTGCTGGGTTTCATGGGTGATGGCGGACATTTCCTCGGCCGATGTCGCGAGCAAGCTGGTCGAGTCTGATACTTGGGCCACTGTGGCGTGGATTTTCTCCGCGAAGCGGTTAAAGGCCTGGGCAAGTTGGGCCATTTCATCCTTGCTCTTCACTTCGATACGGCGGGTTAAATCGCCTTCACCTTCGGCAATATCATTGAGTGCGTCAGTGGTTTCGGCAATTGGGCGGGTAATACTCTTAGCGATAAACCACGCGATTGCGGTACCGATTAAGAAGGCTATGACTCCTATCATGATGAGTTTTAAACGAATATCGGACATTGCTTGCTCAGAATGGCTTCTGTCCAGCGCAATATCTAATACCCCGAAGGTTTTACCCGAATAGTCCTTCATTCCATGGCGATAGAGCGCAAAGCTCTTGCCATTTAAATCTATGGTGCGGATAACTTCGTCGCCTTGCATAACGTTCTTAAGTTCGCTGGCGGCGCTGGTGTCTGTGGTAAACGTGCCTCCGAAGGGGACAAAGCCGCCATCTTTTGGAAGCAGGAGACTAATCTCGGCCTGATAAGCATTTTTAAAATGATCGAAGAAGGTTTGGCCAAAGGACATGCCAAATTCCACCGAGCCCGTGTGCTGTCCTTGGTAATTCATCGGCACTAGCCCGCGGATCCCTAAGCCTTCCACACCATATTCTAAGCCGCTAAGCGGTTGTTTTTGTGTGTTAGTTTCGACAATGGTTTTACGGATCGCGGTGAGGTCGTCGCCATATTTCTCAGGGCGGTGTAGGCGTAAAAACGACGTGGCAGGCGGGGTGTGGAACTGGAACTGCTGCACGGCAAAATCTTGTTTCAGGCGAGTAAATAGCGGCAATGTGCGTTGCAGTAATTCATCACGGTCGCGTGCGGCAAAGCTGCTTTGGATCTCTGGGGTTAAGGAGATTAATGTCGCCATCGCCTGCGCCCTTTGGCCCGATGAGGCGATATTGGCGACTGCGGTTTCATACAGTTTGTGCAGTTCTCGCTGCTCGGACTCGCGAATTTGGCGACTGAATTCCGATAGCACCAGCGGCATGATAAAGCTCATCACCGCAAATAGTAGTAGGCTGATCCCTAACACTATCCTAGTGCTAATGTTTAAATTCTTCACAGTTAACCTCCAAATATCCGTATGTCTGCCTAATTATCTTTTTGAATATTATAGAGATACTGCTTTTTAGATTTGAGAGCGGCTTAGCCTTTTTCAGTAGTTTTCCGTTTTTTTGTAGATTTCGTGGCAGCGTGCACAGATCTTTTTTTCGTGACGAATATTTACTTAGCCTGCTAACTAAGTATAATGCTTAGCAGGCTAAGTATATGAGTAAGCATGATGCAGAAAGAATTAGAGCGATTAAAGGAATTATCCCTGGCGGAACATTTGGGCCGCTTGCACCGACTATGGCGCACCGTGGCGGATGTGGAATTAGCGCCACTCGGGTTAACTCATCCTCGCTGGACGGCATTGTGGAAGTTATTGCGTCTGGGCGACAACGTGAGCCAGAAGGTGTTGGCGGATGCGCTGGAAATTGAATTGGCATCTTTGATGCGCACCTTAGGGCAGCTTGAGGAGCAAGATTTAGTCGAGCGTCATTGCTGCACTAAAGATAAGCGCGCCCGAATCGTATCGCTAACGCCCGCGGGAAAGGATGTATTAAAGCAAGTTGAAGCGCGGATTATTCAAGTGCGTGCAGAGTTGTTGGCTGGGATCAGCGCCAGCGAGCTTGGTGAGTTTGAACGCATCATTAGCCTAATCAGTGATAACGCCTTAGCCAAGTTGGCTAAGAGCACAGAAATTCTTGAGTGAGAAATAAGATGACACCGGATCAACAATTTGCCCGCCTCGTAAAAATCGCCATGCTCGGTTTTGTGGCTGTGTTTGGCTATTTTATGTTTGCCGACGCTATGATGCCCTTGACCCCGCAGGCCATGGCAACCCGTGTGGTGACTAAGGTTACTCCGCAGATCAGCGGTAAGATTCAAACCATTAATGTAAAGAATAACCAAGTGGTCGCCAAGGGCGATTTACTGTTTCAAGTCGACCCCGCTCCCTTTGAGTTAGCCGTGTCTCAGGCCAAGTTGGCCCTAGAGCAAGTGCGTCAGGACAATGCCGAGTTAGATGCTTCGTTGCTAGCCGCCAAGGCGGAAGTGAATGCCAGTACCACTACGGCTCAACTAAAACGTCGCGAAGCCAAACGTTTAGATGCGCTGTATGCCACCCATGGTGTATCGCAGCAACAAAGGGATCAGGCCGATAGCGATGCGGATGCTGCTGAGGCGAATCTGTTAGCCGCCAATGCTCGCCTCGATAAACTCAAAGTCAGCCGTGGCCTCTATGGCGAAGAAAACCTCAGAGTGCGCCAAGCGAAAAATGCCTTAGAGCAAGCTGAGCTGAACCTGTCTTACACCCAAATCCGTGCCGACCAAGATGGGGTGGTGACTAACCTGCAACTCGAAGTGGGCAGTTTTGCCGCTGTGGGCCAGCCGCTACTCGCCTTAGTCTCTGATAAATTAGATATTATTGCCGACTTTCGTGAAAAGACTTTACGTGGCGTTAACGCATCTTACCCTGCATTAATCGCCTTCGATGGTGAGCCAGGCCGTTTATATCGCGCCCAAGTGAGCAGTGTCGATGCCGGTGTGAGTGCAGGGCAGTTTGATGCCAATGGCCGCTTAGCGGCGCCGCAGGAGTCGGACCGCTGGGTGCGTGATGCGCAGCGCTTAAGACTGCATTTAGTATTAGACGACAATGCGATGAACAACCTGCCAGCAGGTGCGCGTGCCACGGTGCAATTGCTGCCTGACAATACGCTGTTTAGCCTGCTAGCCAAGGTGCAGATTAAGGTCATTAGCCTGCTCCATTACATCTATTAATCTCAAGGCCATTCGCATGTTGTTACGCCACAACCCTTTAACCACCAATGATTTACGCCAGTGTTTGCGCATTGCCACTGGCGGCACCATTGGCTTTACCCTGTGTAAGCTCTTTGGGTGGAGTAATGGGGTGTTTTTTACAGTAACCCCAATGTTACTGCTGGGACTCGTCCCTGTGATGAGTGGCCATGCGATGCGGCAATTGCTGGCCTCATCGGCCATGGCGGGGCTTGAAGTCGGCTTACTCGGAGGTTTCTTCGGTAGCCACCCAGGATTAATGACGCCGATTGTCTTTTTACTGTTTTTATATCGTTTTGCGGCTATGTCCCGCGGTAGCCTATTTCTGTTTGGCGCCAATGGCGTGCTGAGTTTAAGCATTATGCTGCACTTTGCCAGCTATCCGGGCACAGATCTCAATGACTTAATCTTCAGTAATTTCTGGGCGACGGGATTGTCTGTGGTTATCGCCTATCTGATGACGGCACTCTGGCCGGATGTCGAGCCTCGTCCAGCCTACAAACCCGGCCCTAAGGCGCCGCACCGTATGCGCCACGAGGCTTTACTCGGTGCCAGCATTGCCACGCTCTCTTTCTTAGTGTTTCAGATTTTCGATTTGCGTGATTCTATGTCGGCGCAGGCGACCACCTTGTTACTCCTGTTCCCTATGCATTGGAACGGGGCGCTAGATTATGCCCGCAAACGCGCGTTGGGCACTCTACTTGGGGTGTCGTTTGGGGTAATGGTGCAACTCTTCCTCTACGACTGGTCAGGATTGCTGATCCTGATTGTGCCGCTGCTGTGGATTGGGCTTATGTTGTTTGCCCAGGCCCATGTGAAAGAGGCGAGTGGTTCTGGTGTGGGGTTTGGTGCCATGACCACCTTAGGGATTTTGTTTGGCCAATACTTAACCCCTGGCAACGACCTGATTTTTAGTGCGCTGTACCGGGTGAGCAGTATTTTTGTGGCGATTGTTGCGACGTTATTCCTCTGTTATCTGCTTCATAAGTTATTGAATAGCTTTGAAGCGACTCGATTTGGTTATTAACAACTTAATATTAGATTTTTTTAATACTTGTTCAGTGGAGATTCGAGGAGTAAGGTACAAACTCGTTTAGTGTGGGCTAAACGTGTGAACGCAAAACTCAATTATCTCTTTTTAACGACCTAGCTTTAGGACTTGGCTATGCACTTGAGCCGTTTAAGTTCTACTCAAGGTATGTTCAAGGATAGAAAATGAATATTAAAATTAGAACATTAGCCAAAGGCATCGCACTGATTTACGGCTGTGCCTTGACCTCTGTAGCCATAGCCAATCCAACTCCAGTCCCGCCAGCGGGACAAATCTGCGTGACCTGTCACGGCGCCGAAGGCGAGGGCATAGAACCCCTCGGCCCCCGTCTAGCTGGACTCTCGAAAGAATATATCAGCACCCAGTTACAACATTTTCAGGCCGGTGTGCGCCAAAACGCGACCATGATGCCGATGGCGATGACATTGCAAGGTGATGGTATCGAGCAAGTGGCGAGTTACTTCTCCGCCAAATCACCTAAGACTGAGGTCAAGCCCGTGATCCGTGGTGAGCAGGTGACCTTTAGCGACGATACCGCGCGCTTAGCCTATCAAGGCGATTGGTCTCGCGGCTTACCGGCTTGCGTGACTTGCCATGGCCCCTCGGGTTTAGGCGGCGGCTTGTTCCCTCGTTTAGCGGGTCAACAGGCCAGTTATATCAAGACGCAACTCTTGGCGTGGCAAGCTGGCACTCGTAAGGGAGATGTGGACGGCATGATGGCCAATGTGGCTAACAAGCTGACCGCCGCCGAGGTGGATGCCTTAGCGAACTACTTTGCGAATTTGAAATAAGGAGCCGGCCATGAAATCTTCTGCCATCTTACTATTGGCCGCAATGGGCGTGCTAACAGCTCAAGTGCAGGCTGCGAATGAGTTACCCGATAAACAAGCGCCATTGCCCTCAGTCCCTAAAAACCCTGACCAAACCTATCTTACGCCTAGACCCTTAAGTGCGATTCCTGAAGGAGCCTTCGGCGATAAAGTACGCTTGGGTTATCAGTTATTTGTGAATACCCAGCAGCTGAGAGATAAGTATGTGGGTAACGAGCTTAACTGTGCCAACTGTCATATGGATGCGGGCCGTAAGGCGAATGCGTCACCGCTTTGGGGCGCCTATTTTGCGTATCCCGCGTATCGTAAAAAAGACGATAAAGTAAACACCTTTCAAGAAAGGGTACAAGGCTGTTTTAACTATTCGATGAATGGTAAAGCCCCCGCAGCGGGCAGCCCCGAACTGGTCGCGCTATCGGCCTATGCCTACTGGTTAGGAATGAGTGGCCTAATGGATGCGGCTAACCTTGATGGTCCAGTGCCAGAACTTAGCGATGCCGAATTGGTAAAAGGCGCCAAACGTGAGGATTTCCCACTGCCAGACACACTAGCCAAAGCCATGACTGTGGAGCAACGCGCAAATCTGCCTGGCCGTGGTTATCCTGAGATCCCAAAACCTGAGCTCGCGTTCTCACCCGAGCGCGGCAAAGCCGTGTATACCGCTCACTGCCAAGCGTGCCATGGCGCCGATGGTCAAGGCCAAGCGATTGCGGGTGTTTACTCTCTGCCGCCATTATGGGGTCCTAAGAGCTACAACTGGGGCGCAGGTATGCACAGGGTCAATACGGCCGCATTCTTCATTTATGAAAACATGCCCTTCGCTAAGAGTATGCAGCTGACTAACCAACAGGCTTGGGACGTTGCGGCTTACATCAACTCCCATGAACGGCCACAGGACCCCCGCAATAAGGGCGATGTGAAACAAGCGCAGGAAAAATACCATAACGACAATGACTACTACGGCGTCGAAGTCGATGGCAAAGTGCTTGGCACCGCTTCTTATCCGGTGTTTCCGAAAAAGTCTTAGTTGAGTCACTTTGATTGACTGTTCTTGCGGTGAAATGAAGCGAGTCAGTGGATTAGACATAAAAGCCAGCAAGCATTTAGCTTTGCTGGCATTTTTATTGGTCAATTGTACCGAGACATTTGGGATTTTTGTTGCAGGGGTCTTCGTGTTTTTACAGAGACAACGTATAGGCGAGTCATGGCATTCGCTCACCGACTCGCAGCCAGTCCATCCATGGATGCTCGACCGCCCCGTCCTTGGGGCGGGCGGTCGTCTCGCTAATCACCATGACTCGCCTTTCGGGCATAAGTGTGGTCTGTTGATTTCAAAACAGAGCTTGAATACATGAAACGTATCGAGGGAGTCGAACCCTCTCTACGTTTTCTAAGAAGCTGATTTACGATGGTTTTTTGTCAAAAGAAACAAACTCTTGTTACACTTTAATGTATTTCTCTAAAGTTAGAAACAATCGGCAAATATAAGGGTTCTTTATATTTAGCTAACCATAAGTATCTTGAGCGTTCTGGCAGCTCTAAACCTACTGAATGCTTCATTTCAACAATCTGCATATCCAGTGCGCACTTTATCTAAGAAAAATCAGGTTGAATGCTAAAGCAAACCAATGCTAACTTACTGACAGATTTGAACTATTTATGTTCAACATATTCAAATCCCTCAAGGACTAATTGAGCGGATTATTTCATACTTACTCAGGGAGCACGCAAAGTGACGTCAGACATTCTTAATACTATGGGACTAGTCTTTAATATCCTCGGTGTAATCTTAATTTTTTTCTTTGGCTTACCTCAGCCATCACATGATGAAGGTGTAACTCTTACGCTAGGAGAAGGTACCGTCCTTGAGGATGGAACAAGTGTCAAAGAGTTAAATGAACAAGTCAGGAAGAGAAAAAGCCTTTATAAAGCTTTTGCTTATGTGGCACTTAATTTAATGCTACTCGGTTTCATTTTTCAATTGTTATCAATTTGGGTATGTAAGTAGAGTTGTACGTGAAAACAGCAAATTAATTAGAACCACAGCCTCTACTTAACTACCAATAACAAATTGTTTTTTAAACAATTTATCATTATGGAAAGAGCATGCCTACAACTTGGATCGAAATAGCAGATACAACAGTAAAAATTGGACTTGGTGCCATTATTAGCGGTGCTTCAGCATATATGCTGGCAAGGCACAACTATTCCAAATCGATAGAAAGAGAATACCTTCTTAAGCATAGAGAGGTGATGGAATCAGTAACTATCGATATCGAAGAAATGACCCATACCCTTCTGAAGTATTGGTCATTCATTTTGGATTGGGCGCGGAATAAGGAAAAAGGAATTAAAAATTCTGACGAAAAATCTGATCAAATTACAGCTCTCCGTGCCGAAGTTTTCTCTTTATTCAAGGGTATATCAAGTGCGGAGGGACGCTTGTTACTACTAGGATGCAAAGAACAACAGTCAATCTTAAGAGCATATGGAGAAACAATTTCAGAATTCTATAGGTATGCCTCACGAAATAACGATGATATGGATTGTGTAACGCTAGAAAAATGGCGTGTGAAACTTCTTTCTGAAAGGGAAAGACTGTATTCATCATTATGTAAAGCCTACAAAAATACAAAAGCATAAAGTCATCAGTTTTCTACTCCACAGGTTGGGATGTTAATCTTTCAAAACTTCGGGAGAATCAATCGTCGTGATCAGCATGTATAAATCCCTGAATACATTTTTCATAACGCAGGAATGCGGCTTATTGAGCTAAATGAATACACCAAATATGGTTTCAGTTAGACACCACTTGATGAATACAGTCAATTAAAGTGCAATAAGAACCTAGGCGTTTATTAGCACGCTTAATCGATATTAGTGCCTTGATGATGGAATGATTATTCCAACGTTAATGAAAAAACATTATTATTTCTGCTTTATAACTCTCCTTCTGAAAGCTCGGACAGACAAAACTCTTTTCTGATATACAGCTAACACGGAAGTTACAGGAGTTCACTATCCCCCTCGGAGTTGCCGCAGGGCGAATAGACAAATTGCGTGAGTCTCGGCATGGATGCCGAGCTAGCTTTCGCAGGTGCAGGGACGCATCCTTCGGAAGCGTTAGCAAATTTGACTATGAGCACAAGGGGCTTTCAACTCCGTTGGGGCGTCTTGGAGAATCCAAGGAGGATAGGGCGAGCAGTCCTCCTTGGTCGGGTGTGGGTTGAAGACCCACGACTTTGACTTATCTCGGCCGTAAGGCCGCAATCAATATTGCATTGTGCTAAACAGCACCAATATTATCCCGAGGGGTAAAGCCCTACGACTTTTCAACTAAAGCATTCAAACGTAGTTTGAAAAGTTATAAAGTCTAACCTTGGTGTAAATCAACTCAGCCTGAGTTGCAAAAAACCATTATTATTTCTGCGTTATAACTCCGATGCCATAAGGATTACCGTGCCCATGCATTTACCCGAACATCAGTTCGATACAGCGCAAATTTGCCCTTTATGCCAAGGGGCGAATCAGTGTGCTATGACTCTTGGTGCAGATATCAGTGACTGTTGGTGTACTAAGCAGGCGTTTCCGAAGTTGACTCAATTGCTATCTGGCGATTTGGCGGTAGGTTTATCGACAGGCGATGCAGCGGGGCTGAGTGCCGATAAGTTAGCGCAACTATTAACGCTGCCTGCGACGGCTTGTATTTGTGA
>AACY020558280.1_pt1 | contig 56000 bp, 54 predicted proteins | sample 267378 | NCBI WGS metagenome assembly AACY02 (sample SAMN02954345, study PRJNA13694) | marine metagenome | biome: aquatic; feature: ocean; material: water; isolation source: isolated as part of a large dataset composed predominantly from surface... | reverse complement strand
GTAACCATGGGGTTTATCGGCGGCAAATCGCACGGCTTCGCCCTGCTGTAATGGCTGCCACTGACCATCGACTAACACTTCCATGGTGCCGCTCAGCACGATCACATGCTCGGTCACACCCGCCTCATGGGGCTCGGAGAGGCGCTCATAGTGGGGCAATAGGGTGAGTTCAAACATCTCAAAACCAAAACGTGGCTCAAAGGGAAATAGCGACGCCACTAACATGCCATCGGTTGCAGGCTTTTGGCGTAATGCATCGGCGTTACGAAAGACGGCACCTTGGCTCTCGGGCGTCGGCTCCAAAAAGGTTGAGAGTGAGATATTAAAACCGCTGGCGATTTTCCACAGGGTAGCAATGGTGGGGCTAGATTCGCCGCGCTCAATCTGGCCTATCATGGCCTTGCTTACGCCGGTCTCGAGTGCCGCTTTATCTAAGCTCCAACCCTTTTGGCTGCGCAGTTGTTTTAGGGTCGCGGCAAGATAGCTGTTGATGGTCTGCATTAGATTCTGACGCTTAAAAAATTATTTGTACGTTATAACGCACAAGTGCTATCTTGTCCATCTCGTGCGTTATAGCGCACGATAAGTGGCTCGATGATCAAGACAAAGGTAGGCAGAGGAGTAGGGATGATGTGGCGCGAGGCTTTGGGACTATCAAAAATATCGGCAGGCTTTATTGCCGTGCTGGTGGGCTACAGCAGTTCTGCGGTGATTATCCTGCAGGCGGCGGATGCCGTTGGCGCGACATCGGCACAGATGAGTTCATGGCTGTGGGCCTTAGGTGTCGGCATGGGACTCACCAGTATTGGCCTGTCTCTCTACTATAAAAATCCGGTGCTTACGGCATGGTCGACACCTGGGGCGGCGCTGATGGTCAGCAGCCTAGCGGGATTGAGTATCCATGAAGCCGTAGGTGCCTTTCTAGTGAGTTCGTTGCTGATCACCCTCTGCGGCTTGGCTGGCTGGATGGATAAGCTTATTCGTATCATGCCACCCTCGGTGGCGGCGGCCATGTTAGCGGGGGTTTTATTGCAGTTTGGCTTAGGGCTGTTTCAAGCCATGCAAACTCAGCTGAGTTTAATCCTCTTGATGCTATTGGTATTTGTTGTGCTTAAGCCCTGGGCGCCGCGCTACATTATGTTGCTCACCCTCGTTGCGGGGATAGGGATGAGCTATCAATTGGATTTATTGCAACTCGATAAGCTTGAGCTGCAATTCGCCGCCCCCGTATGGATAGCGCCTACGTTTTCTATCGCCAGCGTGGTGGGCGTGGCGCTACCCTTATTTGTGGTGACTATGGCTTCGCAGAATATGCCTGGGGTAGCAGCGCTTCACGGCCATGGTTATCGCCCGCCTATCTCGCCATTAATTACCGTGACGGGTCTGATGGGCGTACTGTTTGCACCCTTTGGTGGCTTTGCTTTTAATCTCTCGGCCATTACAGCGGCGATTTGCATGGGTAAAGAAGCTGACCCAAATCCTTCGACCCGTTACTGGGTGGCTGTGTGGGGCGGTGTGTTTTACTTTATCACTGGCTTACTCGGCGCCACTGTGGTGGGGCTTTTCGCCGCATTTCCAAAGGAACTGGTGCTCGCGATTGCAGGATTAGCCCTGCTTGGCACCATAGGTAACAGTCTGACCGCAGCGCTCGCGGATAACGACGAGCGAGAGGTGGCTGTGATTACATTTCTCGTCACCGCCTCGGGTGTGAGTATATTGGGGATCGGCAGTGCCTTCTGGGGATTATTGCTCGGATTTTTAATGCATTACTGGCACAAGCATCGCGCCTTAACCACAGCTAAACAGGCAAAAGCTTAGCTGTGGTTAGGTCTAGATTGCGGTTCGCCACGTAAGTGGATTTATGTGAGTGCAGAGGCCTAGAGTTTTTTGGTCATAAATAGGCTATTGGGGTCGAGCACGTAATCGGCAAAGGGGCCACACAGCTCGAAGCCAAATTTGGTATACAGGTTACGGGCGGGCTGGAAAAAGGCCATTGAGCCAGTTTCTAAACTGAGGCGCTGCACACCTGCGGCTTTGGCATCATTGATCAAATGCTGCAATACCTTAGAAGCAATCCCCTGTTGTTTGTAGGTGGCGGCGGTACGCATCGATTTGATCTCGGCGTGTTCGGCATCTAACCATTTTAGTGCACCGCAGCCCGCCAGATTTCGGCCATCCCACAGTGTCCAAAAGCGAATATTGGGTTGGCGCAGTCCATCCAAGTCTAATGCGTGCACACTCTCTGGCGGCGAGGTTGCTCGCATATCTTCAAGGTGTTCAGTTAAAAGTGCTGCAATTTCAGGCCCTTTTAGATCATCTAGTATTATTTTCATCGTTGCTCTCAAGATTAAAATTCCCTGTGTTGTGCTTATCCATCATAGCGTTATCACGTTTCGTTGTTTTTAGGGTTAAAACGCTGCGGTGGATAAGCAAAGCCTAAGCCAACAAAGCGAATGGCACCTGCCTGAACTACAGCAACTTATTGGTAATAGGTTTGCCGATACGGCGTAGGCTGTTGTAACTTATATCCATAATGCTGGGCTACAGTGCTCTAGCGTCCACTTCAAACACTCGAGTTTATTTATGCCGTTTACCTCTTCACCTTTATTAAAACAGCCTCGAATTCACTGACGACATAGTCTTTATTTGTCAAATTTCGATTAATTAACATGAGGTTGAAGATACTAATGGAAAATAAGCATTGGTCCAAAGTCCAGTTGCTGCATCAAGTAGTGACAAATCCGAATATTACTATCAAAGGTGAGCACAGTTATTACAGCGATTGCTGGGATAAGGGCTTCGAAGAGTCAGTCGTTCGATATCTCTATGGTGACGAAATCAGCCTAACTTGGGATCCGCTGTGGGAAATAGATAAGCTCCACATTGGTGATTACGTCTGCATAGGAGCAGAAGCTGTTATTCTGATGGGGGAAATCATACCCACAGGGCCGACTGGTTTTGTTTATATCCCTTTATGGACGTTATAGAGGAAGCCTATGTTGGCAAAGGTGATACGCATATAGGTGATGGTGCCTGGTTGGGCATGAGAGCCATGATAATGCCGGGTGTTTCGATAGGGGAAGGCGCTATCGTTGCGGCAAATAGCGTTGTCACTCAAGATGTTGCTCCCTATAGCATAGTAGGGGGAACCCCTGCCAAATTGGTTAAATATCGTTTCGAAGCCTCTGTTATCGATGAGTTATTAGGCCTAAGGATTTACGATTGGCCTCAGGCAAAATTTGAGTCACTCAGGCGATATTTATGTGCATCGGATATTGAGAAACTTAAAGAGGCCGCTTTAGCTTACGATGCGCAGCATAGCGCTTGACCAGCATCTTATAGCGGTGATTAAACGTGTTATGCATCCGGTTTCACTCACAAATACTTGAGGCAAAATAAAAAGCCGAGATGATGCTCGGCTTTTATCTTTACGATTCTTTTGGAAAATAGAGATATCCAGCTTTAATGGCCTAGCACTCGATCGTTGAGTGATGCCAGCTCTACTTTGGTTTTACTGTCTGCACTGTGTCTACAGGATAACCAATTCCCCTGTTTGGGTTATGCCGCATGGCCACACACCGTTTTTATATAAAGCTAAGATGGTTAACCATTTTCCAGGCTGATTGGAAAGGACTTCTTTGGCGGCATGTTTACAAGCGAACAGCGCGCTACCTTTCATTGACTCTGTATAGTTATGTGGGCCATTAACGAGTTTAGGGTGAGCATTCCCTACATTGCGCAACGATCTTAACGCGGCTTTATATACCCTCTTCTCAGCCTCTTTGTCGTAAGGCCGTTGGTCTGCATTAGCCGTAAATACTCCTTCAAACGGATCGGATTGGTCTCTACTGGTCGGCAACCAATCCCATTCAAATTGCAATTGAGAAAGCGTTAAGATGTGCTCAGCTTGGCTCAACCAATTGGTATTCTCTATTTGTTCAATCAGTGTTTCAATGTTCATTAGCTGTTAATGCCCAAAGTGGTTCTGTGACCTTATTACGATACTTTGTTAGCTCTATTTTGATTGACCAATCAATAGCTTGAGATTATCCCAAAAGGTCTTAGCGGTATTTAAATTCTTGTGGCCAGCTTGGGTTAGTACGAGATCAGTAGACTGTCTTTCTATACACACTAGCGCCCGTTCCTTGAGCTGCTTTCCCATTTTGTCGTCCATCAATAATGCTGAGAGGGCGATGCTAATAGTGGCCACATCATTAATCGACAACGTTGTGTAGCTATTGGTGATCATTTTCTTGAGGACTGCGGGTGGATACTCGGGGATCCATTGTTTTACTCCCCACATTTTTAATAACCGCTCGAGAAAGCCCTTTGGATTTTTTGTTCTCTGTCTCCACTCGATATAAATTTCTAGCGCATCCATAAACGAATCAAAATACCAATCTTGGAATTGCGCCACTAATTTATAATCTTCAGGTTTCGCGATTTTAAACTTATCTAATACTAAGGAGGTTGATAATTCTTCCATAATCTTTCTCAAAATCCATTTAAATGGTTAGCAATGCAATGCGATATTTATGAGCAACACCTTAATCACTAAAATCAACGTATAGTATAAATGCCTCGTGTTGCGAATCCGTTCAAAGCGTTTTTTATAGCACTATATTTTATTGAGTTCTATTTTCATTTGAGCCTTTAATGCTTCTCGGCTAGTTACAACTTTATTGCCACTTTCTGCTAAGCGAGTTTTATATGGTTCTATCTGTGAATTATCAATGAAATACTCAGGTGTTCCCATAAACTTAAGCATAGAGACTGAGTCGTCATAAGATGACTTTATATCTAACTCTAGCTGATCTAGCAAATAGTCAATTTCAGGAGTTGCAATTAACCTTATGCTGTTTGATTCATGAGAAACTTTTAGCTGTTCCTCATTTAGTTCGTTAAACAATTGCATAATCTCAGCGTTGAATTCCAATACGCTGTTATTTGATATTTCCGTACACTCAGATAATTGCCCCTCAAGTAATCTTTGGAACATTGATGGAAACCGTTCAAAAAAAGCTGAGTTACACTTAGCATTAAACTCATCTATTAATTGGAAAAACTTAGAAAACTGTGTTCTTTTAGCTTCATATTGGTATTTCCGTTTTTCAACATCTAATACATGGTCTTTCTTGATGTTTTCTAGCTCCGTTGCATGCTTTGTTATAATTTCTTGTTTGCTATTTTCTAGAGCATCTATATCTTCTTTCAGTGCTTTATTCACGCCTTTTGCCTTTATATAGGCAGTTAAGTACAGTGATAAAGCTCCAATGATGAAAGCTAGCCCATGTGTGAGAAATTCTGTTGTATTCATAAACCTTCCACTTGTGTGATAACGATTTATATTGTGAGCATACGGATAATTTCACCTCTGACCACGGTGAAAAAATATATCGCAACTCACTGATTTATATTTGTTTATACGATAGCAAAAATCATTTTGGATAGAAAGTGTGCATTCGCATGATTTCTGATAGTTTTGTTCTATGCGAAGACCATGTAATTAAGTCGCCTCAGCTTGCTAGTTATTGTTTTTAAATTTCAAAGTGTAAATTGGCATCCATTTTCTCAAACAGCAAGTTACGCTGATGCTCGAAAGGCAAACCATGGTGATTGGCGAGAAGACCGTCCGCCCCATGGACGGGGCGGTCGAGCATCCATGGATGGACTGGCTGCGTGTCGTCGAGCCTGTACCATGGTTGGCCTCACTCCGTGGCGTGTCGTCGAGTCAGTATCATGGTTGGCTTCACTCCGTGGCGTGTCGTCGAGTCACTATCATGGTTGGTTTCACTCTGTGGCGTGTCGTCGATGCAGTACCATGGTTTGCCTACAAATGAGATCAAAAAGCCGAGATGATTCTCGGCTTGTTGTTAACGCTTTTGCTCACCTAAAGTGGATTAGTAGTACTTCTTCAAATAGCTCTCGGCGTAGCTTTTCAGCTTTTTGTTTGGGTTATTGTTGGCAATGTTTTCAATTACTTCGCGGTATTGCGTATTACCCGATGCCGCGAGTGCTTTAGCCATATTGGCGTAGGTGTCGATGGCCAACTTGTCGTTACTCATCAAGCGTGGATTTTTCAGCTCAACGCTCAGGCGTTCTAGCAAAAAGTCATCGTAATTTTGATCATCCATCATGCGTTTGGCAGCGAGGCGCATTAGCTCTAAATCATTGCTTTTAAAAGCGTTAGCATAGGCATTGTTCTTAGGGCTTTGCTCGGCCACATATTGGCTGTTATCCGCTAAGATAGCGTTCCACTTCTTGTATTGCGCAAGATTTTCAAGGGCCTGTGATGCGTACTTCTTTAGCTTCTTATGGTAGCTGCCATTGACAATGTTGCTGATGGTCGCGCTGTATTTGTCATTGCCCGAGTAACCTAAGCCTTTGACTAACCAAGCGCTATAGTCAATAGCATTTTTCTCGGTAGCGAAGGGCAGCGATTCGATCAGCTTAGCCTCTAACACATCGTAAATGGCGGGATCTGATAATCCGGCAATCATCAGGGTTTCGATGGCTTGTTTTTGCTTAAATTGATTGTCGCCTTTAAAAATTTCTTGATAGGTTTCAACCGTATATTCCTGCGCCCACACAGGAGAGCCCAGTAAGCTAATGCCGAGTAAAATGCTTGCAACTAATGGTTTCATTGATATGTCCTTATGTCGTTTTCCAGCGTTTAAAAATCAGTGAGGTGTTGATGCCGCCAAAGGCGAAGTTATTGCTCATCACATAGTCGGTGTCGAGCGTACGTGGCTCGCCGCGAATGTAATCGAGCGTGGCACATTCTGGATCGATATTGTCGAGATTAAGCGTAGGGGCAAACCAGCCCGCATTCATCATTTCGATACTGACCCATGCCTCTAACGCGCCGCAGGCACCTAAGGTATGGCCTGTGTAGCTTTTCAGGGATGAAATCGGCATATCCGCACCGAATACGGCATGGGTCGCATGGGTTTCGGCAACGTCACCGCGATCGGTCGCAGTGCCGTGGGCATTCACATAACCAATGGCATCTGGCGTAAGCGCCGCATCCTTAAGGGCTAAACGAATGGCGATTTCCATGGTATCGCTATTGGGCTGAGTGACATGCTGACCATCGGAATTAGTGCCAAAACCGACGATCTCGGCGTAAATTTTCGCGCCGCGCGCTAAGGCATGCTCTAGCTCTTCGAGCACTAGCGTACAAGCGCCTTCGCCAATCACTAAACCATCGCGATTGGCATCGAAGGGGCGAGGTGTTAACTCTGGCGTGGTATTTTTGGTGCTGGTGGCAAACAGGGTGTCGAATACTACCGCCTCGGTCGCGCAGAGTTCTTCACCGCCACCCGCGAGCATTAAGGTCTGTTGCCCGTATTTAATGGCCTCATAGGCGTAACCTATGCCTTGGCTGCCCGAAGTACAGGCGCTGCTGGTGGTATGAATGCGTCCCTTAAGACCAAAGAAAACCCCCACGTTTACCGCAGTGGTGTGGGCCATCATGCGGATATAGCTGGTAGCGGTGACGCCCGACATATCGCCATGTTTGAGCATATCGCCAAAGGCGATCAGCGGATCGGTACTGCCGGTGGAAGAACCATAGGCAATCCCCATTTCCCCCGAGGTAACGATAGGGTCGTCTAAGAGTCCAGCATCCATCAGTGCAAGCTCGCTGGCGCGAGTCGCCATAATCGAGACGCGCCCCATGGAGCGGATCTTTTTGCGGGAATAGTGGCTCGGCACTTCAAAGTCGGTCACGGGAGCGGCGAGGCGAGTGTTTAGTCCGTCGTATTTATCCCATTCCGCCATCGTCACGACACAGTTTTTTTGTGCCTTAAGGCTGCTTGCGATACTCGGCCAGTCATGGCCTAGGGCACTGATGCCACCGATACCAGTAACGACGACTCGTCTGCCTAGGGGATTGCGCTGCGTCATTTAGATCATGCCTCCATTCACCGAAATCACTTGGCGCGTGATATAGGCGGCATCGTCCGACATTAAAAAGGCGGCTAAGGCGGCGATTTCATTGGGTTTACCCATGCGTCGCATAGGCACTAACTGCTCGACCATATCCTTAGGAATATCCGCCACCATATCGGTTTCGATCAAACCTGGGGCGATACAGTTGACGGTGATCTTACGTTTGGCCAGCTCTAAGGACAGCGCTTTAGTGGCGCCAATCAATCCGGCCTTAGAGGCGCTGTAATTGACCTGACCACGGTTACCCGCGATACCTGAAACGGAAGCCAAGGTGATAATTCGTCCGCCCTTGCGCGCTTGTACCATAGGCATAACGCAGGGGTGAATGACATTGTAAAAACCATCGAGGTTAGTGTGGATTACGCTATCCCATTCGGCTTCACTCATCGCCGGAAAAGCATTGTCACGGTTGATGCCTGCATTGAGTATCACGCCATAGTAGGCGCCATTGGCCTCGATATCGGCCTCAATGGCGGCTTTTACCGCGGCGCGGTCGGCAACATCAAACTTCAATAGGCTGACGTTCACCCCAAGGGCGCTAAGCTCTGCGGCGCTGTCATCAGCGGCGGCTTGATTACTGTGGTAATGCAGTGCGATATCGTATCCCGCCGCAGCCAGTTTAAGGGCGATGGCTTTGCCAATACCGCGGCTCGAACCTGTGACTAATACTCTGTTATTCATCTTTATTTCTCCACCCTTGATGCTTGATGATGAGTTGTTTATGCATCAAAGGGCTAAATCCTTTTGTAGTGCGACTGACGTTGTGTCGGTTTAAAGCTTGGCGCTTGTGAGCGCTAATTCTGGCGTTAAGCCTGACTGGAGGCGATATACGCTTGGGTGTCCTGGGGTTGGAACACGTTCACATTGGCCTCGGCCACGAGTTGTGGTGTTTGCTCCGCTCCCGCCTCAGGCAACAGATAAATCTGGCAATCGAATACTGCCAGTCCCGACTCTTCTTGATAGAGGCGTTTAACCCGAGTGCGGTAGCGGCGATTGAGTTCGTACTGCGCTGTGTGCAAGGCTAATTTACGCGATCCCAATAAAAAACCCACTCGGATTTTATCGTGGCGCAGTTTGGCCTCAACGCCGGCGAGGGCAGCGATGCTCTGCGTCATGTATTCGATACCCACATAATTGGGAACGGCCTGACGTTGCCCGTCAAAATAAGCACTCTGAGGAGTGATCTGCACTTCGGTTTCGAGTGCATCCTGCTGATGGCGAATAATCTTATCAATCAAGATCATTGGCGCGCGGTGCGGAATAAAATCGGCAATATTCTGCTCGGCTAATTGTTGCAGCCACATCGGCTCGGCGGGTGCCATTGCAGTGTCAGTAGAACTGGACATAAATCTTAAGCCCCTTTACGGCAAAAAATCAGGCTGGCATTGCTGCCGCCAAAGGCGAAGGAGTTGCTCATCACATAGTTCAGCCTGCCATGCTCGGCGCATTGTTTGGACGCGACTAAAGCTATGTTGGGATCCTGTGGATCTTGCTGCCCATCAAACCTGTGGGGAGGCAGGGCAAGATGGTGATTATGGGGTGAGAGCAATAAATAACAAAATGCGGCTTCAATCGCGCCCGCGGCACCTAAGGTATGGCCGACCAGCGGTTTGGTTGAGCTTGCGGGTGGCGGCGTGTCGCCAAATACCGAGGCTACGGCGCGGCTTTCCATGGCATCATTTTTAGGCGTTGCTGTGCCATGTAGGTTTATATAATCAATCTGTTGTGCCGAAATGTGTGCATCATCAAGCGCGGCCTGCATGGCGGCAATTGCTCCCGCACCTTCGGGATGTGGCGCTGACATATGGTGCGCATCGCTCGACTCGCCTATGCCTGCAAGCAAAACGCAGGCTTCATTTGCTATGTTGTCTGTCGCTAAGGTGAGAGTAAATAGCGCGGCGCCTTCACCGATATTGATGCCATCGCGATTGGCGCTGAAGGGATTGCAATGTCCCTTGGAAACCGATTCTAAGGCGTGAAATCCGTTGACTGTCAGTTGGCACAGGCTGTCGATACCGCCGACGATCACCATATCGCACAGTTTGGCCTCGAGTAGGCGTTTGGCGCTAGCAAATACCTTGGCGCTAGAGGAGCAGGCGGTCGAAATGGTGTAGCAAGGGCCTTGGAGCTCAAATAACTGGCGTAAAAAATCACTGGTGCTGCCGAGTTCCTGCTGGAAGTAATGGTAATCGGCGGGGAAGTGGCCGTGTTGATTGCGATAGGCCAAGGCGGCTTCGCCCTTCGAAATCCCCGAGGTGCTGGTGCCTAAGACAACGCCGATGCGGTCGGCGCCAAACTCACCTTTGGCTTGCTCTACGGCATCGCGAATTTGCAGTGCGGCAGCAAGGAGTAACTGATTATTGCGACAATCGAATTGCGCCAGCGCGGCAGGAATCGTCGGTAACGACTCAGTGACGGGCGCAACCAGTGTCGACTCCCCAAATAGCAGAGTATCACTGGTTTGCATGACACTGGTATCGCCTGCAATCAAGCGGGCTAACACCTGCTCGGGCGTTTGCCCTAACGGGGTACACAATCCAATTTGTGTAATGGCGACTCTGTTGTTCATTGCTGCTTGCTATACCTATGGCCTTTGATGTGAGCAAGACTAAAGGCTCATATCAATTGGCTGTTAACGGGTGCCTATGGCATTGTCAAAAGACGATTAAATGGGTTGTATCTCTAACTCAAACTTTGCCTGTGGCATGGTCAAATTAATATGTGCCTGCCAGAGGGCATCGTCGGTCTGTTGCTGATAACGAATTTGTATCACTTGAGTCTGGCTATCGCTGCGACTGATAAGCGTGTCTTGGCTATAAAACTGGCGACAGGGAAGAGTGTCACACAGTCCTGTCACTAACTCGCCGCCCTCTAAATGGCTTTTAATACTCTGCTCTGGCCAATAGATGAGTTGCATCATCGCCATCAGGTATTCGGCCTTAAACTCATCCCCTAGCAAGAGACTCTGTTCACTGCTGAGTGTATTCCCATCGTAAACCAAGGTAAACAATGCCTGCCCAAGGGGCGCGAGCCCGACCAGCGTCATCCGTTCCCCTTCGAGTTCGAGCTGGGTGAGTAGTTCGTGAGTGTTATCGCCCACCTTAATGCTCACTTTCTGACTAAAGGACTGGGGTGAGGATACCCCAGCTTTGCTGTCACCTTGCTGACTATTACCTTGAATTTTAGGGTCATTCGTCAGCGGCTTGGTGAGCGGTTTATTCGTTGCAGGGCCAAAATCATGGGGCAGTGGCGCTAAGCAGTAACGCATATCTTTCGCCAAGCCAACACAGGTTTGCCGATAGAGCAGCTCGCTGCATCCCATCAAACCTAGGCTGATAAGGAGCAGGGAAAAGGTTGCTATCGCCTTGGAGCGACCTTTGGCGTTAAGGCTTAAACGCATCGAATTACACCTCGGCTAATTCGCTAACAGCAGGTTCGGCGGTGAGTTCGGCTTCTTGCCGACATAGCTCGACCACCATATTCAGGCGTCGCTCGGAATCTTTTACAAAGGGATTTTGCACATCCCAAGCATAGCCTGCCAAAATCGAGCAGATCATCTGTTTGATTTTAGGATTCGGATTTTCGTAAAAAATCACATCTTGGAAGCGACCATCGTACCAAGCCTGCACGTAAGTGCGGAAGGTGTTCACCCCTTGCATTAACGGCGCCGAGTACTCGGTGGGCCAATCGACTGTATCGCCATTCAGCTGTTTAAGCACGCATTTCGCCGCCATGGATGCCGACTGCATGGCAATGGTGACGCCCGATGAGAAGACAGGATCGAGGAACTCGCCCGCGTTGCCCAGCAGGGCAAACTTGTCGGTGGCGAGGCGCGATACGTTGGCGGAATAGCCCTTGAGTGTCGCACAGGGCTGAGCGACTTTGGCATTGGCCAGTAATGCTTTCAGGCCGGGTTCTTCTTTGACTATGGTCAGTAGCTGCTGCTCTAAATCACCTTCGAGACGCGCGAGTAATTGCGGCTCAGCCACGACGCCGAGCGAGCAGCGGCCGTTGCTAAAGGGAATTAACCAGTACCAAATATCCTGATGCTGTGGGTGTACGCTAATTAAAATCTTGTTCCGGTCGAAGTCGGGATCGCTGATGTTATCTTCAACATGGGTGAAGATAGCGCTGCGGGTCGGCAGTGAAGACGGCGTTTCGAGGTCGAGTAGCCGTGGCAATACTCGGCCAAAACCGCTGGCATCGAGCACATATTTCGCCTCAACTTGGTACAGTTCGCCCTGTTCGTTACGTACGCTTAAGCATGGGTTGGCGCTTAAATCGATTGCCTCAACGGTTTCACCGTAACGGATCTCCACCCCAAAGCTTGCCGCAGTATCGGCGAGCAATTTGTCGAAGTTTGCCCTTTGCACTTGGAAGGTTGTGCCCGGCCCTGGGGTAAATTTGTCGGTAAAGTCGAAGGTGGTATATACCCCATCGCGGCGGAAGGCGGCACCATTTTTATATTGGAATCCTGCTGCATTCAGCGCCTCTAACATGCCTGCTTCTTCAATAAATTGCATACAGCAGGGCAGCAGGCTCTCGCCGATAGAAAAGCGTGGAAAGTGTTGTTTTTCTAGCACTAATACGCGTTTGCCTTGCTTATGCAACAGGCTAGCGGCAATCGAGCCCGAGGGGCCTGCGCCAATAATGGCCACATCGATGGAAAGGGAGTGAGACTGTGTGGAGCTTGCAGCGGTAGATGTGGACATTTAAATAACATTCCTTGTAGGTATCGAGACCTTGTTGGTGGTTAAAACCTGACTGGTGGTCAAAATCAATGGCGAAAGTACAAAGGTAAACCCTATGCCGAGGGACAGGGTTAATCCAAAATAATGAATAGCTTGGGTTTGGCTAAAGGCGAGTAAGCCAAAGGCCAATAGGGTCGAGCAGGCGGACATAAACACCGCCATCATCACTGCCTTGCCATGTTGCTGGGCAGAGGCAAAGAACAAACTGTAATCTATCCCAATCCCGAAGACTAAAATCAGCGCCAGCGCATGAAACAAGCTTAAGGGCGATCCGACTAAGCCTAAAATGGCCAAGGTGAGTACCGCAGCCAGTGCAGGCACGGCGACCACTAAGGCAGCTCTTTTAACGCCAAAACTCAGGCTAAATAGCAAGAGGGCGATAACGAGCGCCAGCCCCAATAACTTGAGGGTAAGCAGGCGATAATGCCCCATCACAGTGGAGATATCCGCGACTTTATCAATAAGCTGTACCTGCTGATCCTCGGCAAAGCGTGCCTTGAGGGCCGCAATATCTTCAATACCGCCGAGCAGCACTATGGCGCCATGGCTATCGTTCCCTAGGTTGGCATTATCAGGACTGGTCGTTGGCTCTGTTGACTGCCCAATCGGCGCGAATCCCTGTGGTGCAAGCCAGAGTGGGGCTAACTGTTTGCCTAGGCCCAGTTCGAAAAAATCCGTCGGGGTGATATAGCTATCCTTGGCGGTAAGGTAGGCGGCAGAAAGCTCAGGTGCTAGGCTGTCATCAAGGCCAATGCTGTTTAGCACTGTGGTTAATTGCGACTGGTAAATCTTGCCCTGCAATTGATACGCCGAATCCTGCGTTTGCTTGCTCGGCAGATAACGACTGAGGCTGACATAGTTGCCCAGCTCTTGCTGTTTAATGGCGGCATCGAGCTGCGGACTTAAGTCTTCGAGTCGTTGCAGTAAGGCTTCTTCACTGGGGGCGCGCACCAATAAAAACTGGTTATCCGTGCCGCCACTGAGTAATTTTCTGAGTTTGTCTTCAGGCTCAGTCACACTCGCAGGGCTTTGCTGTAAATGGCGAATATCATCGTCGACGTTAAGCTTGCTGATCCCCAACAGGCAGATTCCCACGAGCACTAAGGCAAACAGACTCAATCCCCATCGCGAGATCAGTTTATTGGAGAATCCGGTGAGTTTCGCAAGATAAGCTTGTGCGAGGGTTAACGGACGCTCTCCCGAAGGTAACTTGCTGCCTGCCAATAATGGATAGGCGAGCACTAACGTTAGGTAGGCACCGAGTAAGCCCGAGGCGCAGAAAATCGCTACCTGCTGCATGCCGGGAAACGGCGCTAAACCGATACCGACATAGGCTAAGGCGCTGGTGATAAAGGCGAGTGACACTGTGGGGAAGATATAGGCCACGGTCGCCTGCGCGTTACGCTGATGATCGCTTAACCGCTCGCAGTAAAAATGGAAGCTGTAGTCGATGGCAATCCCAATCAGGCTGGTACCAAAGACGAGGGTGAGTAAATGCAGCTCCCCGAACACGCTTAAGGTAAAGGTCACCGCCAGCAGCAGGCCACTGCCTATGGTCACCATCGCCAGCAAGAGTGGCATTACGGAGCGAAAGGCCAGCCAAACCAATAACACTACGCCAAGCAAAGAGGCGAGGCCGAGGACAGAGATTTCATTCTTAGCGGTATTGGTAGCCTCTATGGCATGGAACAGTGCGCCCGCCTGTAACACTTTAATGCCGGCATATTGCGCGCTGACGGCATTCAGCGCCTGAGCGAGTGCCGCTTGCTGGCGTAACTGCGCATTCGGGTTAAAGGCGCTTTCTGTGCCGTTTGCCATCACAATGGCGGCCACGCCTTCACTATTATCAAGACCTTGTTTGGTATCAACACTTTGTGGACGAGCAAGTAAAATCCCTTGGCTGGCGCTCAGCTTTGTACTGGGCGCAAGGGCGAGCAAATTGTCGGGGAACAACAGCAAAGGATCTTGGGTCAAGAGTTGGCTATTGGCATAACTAAAGGCGTTGTAGAGCTGCTGAGTGGCCGAGGCGATTAAACGTTCGAGGCCATTATGGCTTAAGGCTTCGGTTTGCTCAGGGGTGAGCAGTTTAAAGCGATAGGGGAAATAAAATTGACCTAGGGCTTCACCCATCTGCAGATCGGCGCTGCGAATATCGGTAAAGGCGGTATTTTGAGTTTTAAGCTGCTCCATCAGGAGTGTACCCGCCGCAATTGCTTGCGTTTCATCCTTGGCAATCAGGGCGAGATACACTTGATCGGCGAGTGTCGATTCCACTTGTTCGAGGGCGCGCGCCGTGAGTGCGTCCTGCTGAAGATGGGGCAACATGGCGAGAATATCGCTTTGTACCTTTGCCCCATTTTGCCACAGTTGCAGCGTCCACAGGCTCGTCGCCAGCATCAAACACAACCAAATAGCGAAGCGCCATTTAGTCGAGGTTTGCATCAGGCTATGGCCAATACGCGTGGCAATCTTGGGCGCCATGATTCTGCCTTACTCTCTTGGACCAGTGTCTTTAGGCGTTGTCTGGCTGATGGCATATTGGGCTAACTCAGCCTCACTCAGTGGACCTTGGCGCAGCTCGCTAAAATCGATACGGGTGATATCCTGCGGACTCACACTCGGATTGGCGCTGAGTAGCACTAAGGCGTGTAGCGTATCGCTGCCTTCGAGCACCATATTAGTAATTGCCTTCTTCATCAGCGGATCTTTAGGGGTTAATCCCAACTGCCAGTTTGGCTTGCCTTGCGCTAAGGGCTCTTGGGCTAAAAAGTGCAGTTCGAAGTTTGCACTTAAACCCGAAATATCGCCGCCCAGCATGGCATTTACTAGACTCGGTAATAAATCCCCCATGGCCGCCGCGCTTGCCGAAGCATCGGCTTGGCTGATTTGCACTCGCCCTTGGCTATCTTTTTGGATCAGTTGCTTATCCTTTAAGATCAGCAAAGATTCGAAGGGGCTAAGTTGTTGCCAGATCAGTCCTTGTGCCTTGTCGAACACAAACTGGCCTTGGCTCACTAGGGGCTTTTTCAGCACTTTAAGCTGGCGTGATTGCACAAAGTGGCCGCGAACCGTTTCGCCAAGATTGAGCTTTTGGCTGAGGGCGAGTAATGCGGCGTTATCTGCGCCTTGGGCGAATAGTGTTTGGTACTGGCTCGCACCTCTGAGGGTTGAGTCAGTGAGGTTTGCACCATTGAGATTAGAATCGGCAAGGCTCTGCGCCTGTACTGAACCAAGCAGCAGTGTGCAGCTTAATAGTAGGCTTTGGCAGAACCATTGCGACCACTTAGCTCGTGGCCAATTTGTAAAGAGGGCACTCATTCGCTATCCGCCTTTGCAAGTAGCGGGGCGATTTTGCTGCGGAATATCTCTGGCGTCACAAAGCACATTTCTTGGCTCGTCATATCCACTGCCGCCTGAATGGTATAGCCCTTAGTAATGCGCTCGCCGCTTGCCGTATCACGGATTTGATAATTGATTTTTAAACGATTTTCCCACTCTACTAACTCGGCGCGCACGGTAATGTGTTGCTCGAAGGTGCTGGCCTTAACGTATTTGATCTGCAAATCAATAATCGGCCAAGCGTAGTTCGAGGCCTGCATTTGGCGATAGTTGTAGTCTAACTCGTCGAGCAATTTGCAGCGGGCAATCTCGAAATAACGCAGGTAATTACCATGCCAAGTGATCCCCATCGAATCCACATCATGGAAGGGGATCTGCATGTCCATTTCTATGCTGAGCAAGGATTTCATCGGCACACTTCCCATTCGCCCGCTTGGATTTTCGCAACGGTTTGGCGCAGTACGGCTTCGAGCGGTCTGTCTTCGACTAATGGCTCAAAATCGGCGCGCACTTGGGCGAGTGTGGTCGCCAGCGATGGCGTCAGTGAGGCTTCGTCTAACTCGTTTTGTATGATACGCAAACCAATGCCTTGAGTCATAGCCAGCAGGGCAGCAGCGGCGACTTGTTCAGTCAGCTGCAACACGCGCATACAGTCACGGGCGGCGATAGTACCCATGCTGACTTTATCTTGGTTATGGCATTCGGTTGAGCGAGAGAACACGCTCGCAGGCATAGTGTGTTTGAGCGCCTCTGCGGTCCATGCCGAAACCCCGATCTGTACCGCCTTAAAGCCATGGTTGATGGCACGGCGCGCGCCAGTAGAACCCGAAAGGTTAGCAGGTAAACCGTTGTTAAACTTAGGATCCATCACTAGTGCCATTTGGCGGTCGATAAGATCGGCGATGTTGGCCACAGTGTTTTTTAAGGAATCCATCGCAAAGGCAATGTGTCCACCGTAAAAATGGCCGCCGTGGAGAATATGCTCGCCTTCACCATCGACTATGGGGTTGTCGTTGGCGCTGTTGACTTCGGTTTCGATAAATTGGCGCATAAAGGGCAGTGCATCCTGCAATACGCCAATGATGTGCGGCGCGCAGCGGATGGAATATCTGTCCTGCAATCTGTCGGAATTGCGCGGGTGAACATGGTGGTTCAAATCTTCCCTAATCCAGGTCGCGATTTGGTTTTGTCCCGGATGGGGTTTGGCGGCAAACAGAATATCGTCGAAATGGTTCGAGTTACCTTTGAGGGTTAACGACGCCATGGCGGTAATGCGGCTGGCTAAACGCGCTAAATATTGTGCGCGATCAAAGGCTAAACAGGCTAATGCCGTCATCACTGCTGTGCCATTCATCAGGGCTAAACCTTCCTTGGGGCGCAGCACATGGGGCGTGATGTTCAGCTCACGGTAAACCTCTTGGGTGGCTCTGCGCTCGCCGTTATAAATCACTTCGCGCTCGCCAACTAGCGCGGCGGCCAAGTAAGACAGTGGCGTTAAGTCACCGCTGGCACCGACCGAACCTTCCTCTGGGATCACCGGCACTATATTGAGATTAAGCAAGGTTTCGATGCGTTTTAATAACTCATAGGTTACGCCGGATTTACCGATGGCGAGGGAGTTTAAACGGCAAGCCATTACGGCGCGCGCCTGCATGACGCTCAAGACTTCGCCGAGGCCACAGCCATGGAAACGGGATAAGTGCAGTGGCAATTCGTGGACTAAGTCGAGACTCACGTTGACAGTGCAAGAGTCGCCATAGCCAGTGGTGACGCCGTAGACCACACCTTCTTCGTGTAGCAGGCTGTCGATAAAGCGGGCGCCCTTTTGGATATAAGCTTGGTAATCGGCATCATCACAGAGTTTGACTTTAGCACCCTTAGCAACGGCGACGACTTGCTCTAATGTGAGTAACTGACGGCCAAATTCGATTGGCTGCTCAGTGGTTGTCGTGTGAGTAACTGCGTGGCTCATAAATGCTCTGTCCTGTCTGTAGTGCGCTCCTGCTCCGGGAGTGCTGCTGTCGTTTGTGGGGCGGATGTCGCGCGGTTTACCTTGCTATCGTCCCGCCAAAAATCAAAAAAGTTAAACCACTGCAAGGGTTCACGCCTTGCGTAGTGTTCGAGGCGTTCGCTGTAGTTATGCACCGCCTGTTGTAGTCGTTCCATTCGTCCTGCACGCGGGCCCTTGAGGCTGTTGCTAAAGTGCTCCAAATGCACGCGATATCGCCCTTGTTCGCGCAGGCAAAACATCAGATACACTGGGCAATCCAAGAGGCCGGCTAGAATAAATGGCCCCTGCGGGAAGGCTGCCTCTTCACCCATAAATGGCGCATATACCACGCGTCCTTGGGAGTGGGAGGAGGTTCTATCGCCAGCAATCACTACTAACTCACCGTCTTCAATTTTTTGCTGTAGCAGCATAGAGGTGGCGGGATTAAGCTCGGTCACTTGGATCAAATTCAGCGTGCTATCGGGGTTTAATTGCTTGAGGACATTATTAAAGTTTTCGGCATGGCTGGTTAACACCATGACATTCACTTTGACCTTGCGCTGGTGGATTGAAATTGCGCGGCACAGTTCGAGATTGCCCAAGTGGGAGACCAGCAGCACGGCACCTTTGCCGCTTTCTAGCTGATCGGCCAGTACTTGGCGGTCGGGAAAATCCACTTGGCTTAATTGAATGCGATCGCACCAGGCATCGATTCGATCGAGCGCCGCATTACCAAAGGCGAGAAAGTGGTTCAGGCTATCGCGCCAGCCAATGGGGCGATTCAATTGCGGATGTTGCGGCTCGAGACGTTGCACACGGCACAGAAAATCCAACGAGGCTTCGCGGCTGACTTTGCCCGTCAGGAAGAAATAGCAAATCACCGGATACATAATGGCGCGGCACAGCCAATGGCCGCCGAAACGGTAGCTTTCGACCAACAGTTTTATGCCCCAATAACTGCCGCGCTCCTTCATCCCCGACCAATGGGTTGAGGCTTTATCGGACTGGGGCGATTGAGCCTTCTGTTTACGGCGCAGCAGTTGTGGCAAGCGCTTTAACATGCCAAAAAATAACCGGGTGTGCAGCTTAGTGATGCGCACATTGTCGGCCACACCTTGAAAGTGGCTGACGCCGTTTTCGGGATAAATGACCTTAGTGGGGTGAAACAGAATTTCCACCCCTTGCCAGTAGAGTTTGACTAGGATTTCGATATCAAAATCCATCCGCTCCGTGAGGGCGTGCTGGCTTAAGAGACGCTCGGTGGCGGCTAAGGGATACACCCTAAATCCGCACATAGAATCTTGAATATCAAAGCTTAAGGTTTCGACCCATACCCAAAAGTGGGTGAGGTAACGACCGTAGAGTCGCCCCTTGGGGACGGACTCGTCGTACTCGGGCTTGCCCGAGATCAGCGCATCCGGCTTGGACTGCGCCTTGGCGAGCATGGCGGGGATATCGCTCAAATTATGCTGGCCATCGGCATCGATCTGTAGCGCATGGGTAAAGCCATCGCGATACGCACGGCGAAGCCCCGTCATCACAGCCGCACCCTTACCACGGTTGTAGGGGTGTTGCAGCAGGGTCACCCAGTCGTGTTGCTCCGCCAAGGATTGCAGCAGATAGCGGGTCTCATCGTTGCTGCCATCGTCTATCAAATAGCAGGGCAGATTGAGGGTGGCGAGCTCGGCCAAGGTCTGGGCGATCGCGGCGCTATGATTGTAATTGGGGATCACCAGCGCCAGCTTGATTGGTGCCGTGCCCATTAAATCACTCGGCGGGACTAGCATTGTGTCGCTCATACCGTCGCTCACAGGGACACTCCATCACCTTGCTGGCTGGCAAAGCTGATACGCCCTGAGGCATAGCGGTGGTCGCCATCGCTGTAGGCAAAGGTTAACTTCTCTTTGGCGGCATTATGGCTAATGGCTAAGGTGACTTCCTGCCCTGGTAGAATAAGCTGTTGAAACTTCAATACTTCTAAATTAGCGACCGCAGCGTTGTAACCAAAATGCTTGCAACCTAAGCGCACGGCCCAATCGAGTTGGGTCACACCGGGGAGCACGGCTTGCTCGGGAAAATGGCCGTTAAAATATTCCAGATCGGCGGCGACAAAGAGGCGCAACTCAATACTCTCAGGGCCGATCTCTGATGCGAGGATCGGCGGTAAACTCGACTTAATCATGGTCAAATAACTCAACTAGCTGGGCGACGACGCGCTTGCCCTGAGTGTTTAACGGTAAGGTTTCGGGGTAACGCCAGCGGCGCGGTAAGGTCACGCGCTCGAACTGAGTCAGTAGATGTGCTTTTAACGCGTTGTTGATACTGAGTTTTCCCTGCTCTTGGTGCACACTTCGGCCCAATGGCGACAGGGTGATCACCGCCCCTAACTGGGATTTAAACTGGGGCAAAACGACCAAGGCGGCCTGCTCGACATAGGCGTGGCTACACAGCAAGGTCTCCATTTGCGCCAGTGAAAGACGTTTTTCTTCAATCTTAACAATACGGTCGAGTCTTCCCTTGAGCCTGAATTGGCCATTGGTCGTCGGCTCGATTTTATCTTCGCAACGTAACCACTGATCGTCGGCCAAATAGGGCGACTTCAGCAGCAGGGCACCATCGTCAGCGTCTTGGTCTATGGTAATTTGTTCAAACACTTGCCAAGGTTCGTCGGCCTCCTGTTGGCGACGATAGGCGATACCGCCGGTTTCGGTGCTGCCGAAAATCTCGATAGGTAAATGGCCATAGCACTGGGCAACCCCTTGGGCGGCGGTGAAACTTAACGGCCCGCCGGAGCTGAAGACTAAGCTGGGTGAGCGAAGTTGGCGTTCGTGTTCTAGCGCCTTAGGCAAACGGGATAATTGCGCTGGGCTACTGATCAGGCACAGGTTTGGTAACAAGGCAGTGTAGTAGCTTAAGGTCTCAGGGTATTCGATCTGCTCGCTTAAAAAAGGGCGACTGGCGGCTAAGGGCCAGAGGATTTTAAACAACAAGCCGTAGATATGCTGATGGGAAACGGTCGATACCACACTGCAATGGGGCAAATGCTCGGCGAAGGTGTGTTCGAGCACTGTCACTTCGGCATCGAGCTGCCTTAAGCTCTTGCGAATCGCCTTGGGCTCGCCACTGCTGCCCGAGGTAAAGAGCAGCAGTTCACCAAAGGTGTCGCTCTCTGGCCAAGGTTTGGTAGGCAGACTCAGCTCTTTATTCAGCAGGATAAAGGCGTGGCTCTCGCACAGCGGCTTGTCTGACAATATGCCTTCAAACTGATGGGTCAGTTCACTCAGGGTGCCAGTTTGGGTGTTGGGCGGCAGAATAATTTCTTTGCCCGCCAACAGTGCGGCACACAGGCCTACGGCAAACAGATCGCTGGTATCACTCGCCAGTAACCATTTTTGTTCAGGCGCTTGGCGCAGCTGCTCGTAAAAATGCGCCACCTGATTGGTAAACAGGGCACCTGTGACTATGTCATGGTGATTAAAGCTGATCAGTTGTTGGGCGAATGGCCCTTGGGTTAACCAGTTTTTGAGTAGTTGTGTCATGTCTTCTTCAACCAAAAGCTGCGATATAACCATTCCCCACCGAGGAGCAGTCCCATGAGTACGTATGCAATCAAACCGTTATACAAGGTCCAAGTTGCTAGGCTGGTAAACGCGGCGGTATAGGCCGCCACAGTGCCGTTTAGGATAAATAAGCCACACCAAAGCAGGGTAACTTTTTTAAGATAACCTATGGCTTCATCCGGCAAATCGGGCTCTTTGAGCCGTGCGAGCCGTTCAATCATGCTCGGGCCTTGGTATAGCGAGTAGCTAAACAGGGCTAACATGGTGAGGTTTATCACCACGGGGTAATACAAGAGCCAGTCGCTGCGTTTAGCGACAAAACTGCCTGCGGTGAGCGCAATCCCCACAAGCAAAGGCAAAACTAAGGTTTTAACCTTTTGCTTTTGCAGCATTAAACGCACTACCAACAAGAGGCATAGCACTAGGGCTATGGTGCCTGCAGGCAGATAATTCAGTCCTAAATACACGGCGACTGGATAAGCAATCAGCGCGAGTGCGGTTAGTACTTGTAGCAGGACACGCATTAGTCTTTAACTAGGCCTTCAATGGCGTTAACCACATCGTTGACTGTGCGTACAGATTTAAACTCGTCGGGCTGAATTTTCTTGCCCGTGAGTTGCTGCAGCTTAATCACTAAGTCGACGGCATCTATGCTGTCCAGATCTAACTCTTGGTAGAGATTCGCCTCTGGGGTAATGGCCTCGGCATCGATTTCAAACTCATCCACCAAAATCGTGGTCAACATAGCGAGGATTTGTTCGCGGTTTTGCATCTTCCTCTCCTATGGACGTTGTGATTCGATGAAGGTAGCTAGGCTGGCCACACTGTAAAAATGCGCCTTAGTGCTATCCGAGTTGGCTTCGATTTTCACATCAAATTTTTTCTTGATGGCTAAACCCAGCTCGAGCGCGTCGATCGAGTCGAGTCCGAGTCCTTCACCAAAGAGCGGTGCATCTGTGTCGATATCATCAATACTGACGTCTTCTAAGTCGAGGCAGTCGATGATCAACTGTTTAATTTCGTTATGTAAAGTCATAATTATTTTCGAGTTGTTGTTGATAGTATTGTTCAAGGTCTCGGGTTAGTTGCCGAGCCATTTTCGCATGCTCACCCAATGGAGCTTGGTAGCCTTGGTGAGAAATTGTGTTGCCGATTTCGACGGCCATTCCCATGGTTTGCCTTGGGATCTCATACCAAGGTTGTTCCTTTGTCAAACCACGCACATTGGTGCGCAAAACCACAGGTAAAATATCGGCTTGGGTGCGAATCGCAATATTGGCAGCGCCACGGGCAAATTCGTTAATACTTGCACCAAATACAGTGCGCGTGCCTTCGGGAAAGATAATCAGATTAGTACCGCGGGCAAGGACTTCGCGACAATCTTCGAGCATGAGCTCGGCGCCGCGATTGGGAATGTATCCCGCGCAGGAGACGACCCCGCGTAAGAAGGGATTGCGCCACAGCCCCTGTTTAACGATACAGCCCGCATTGGGCATCAAGCTGATTAATACCACCACATCCACCAGACTCGGGTGATTGGCAATCACTATCACGCCTTTAGCATTTCGCAGCTGCTCGGCATTATGGGTGCTGACTTGGATCACTCCCGCCCAAGTTAACATGGCCACAAAGCCTTTAAACATAGTGTGTACAGCCTTTTGCACGCGGATAATCCGCGCTTCGGGCGTACCCGGCCAAAAACGCAGCAGAGGCAAGATGGTTAACGAGCTTAACAGTCCACCGAGGCCAAAGGCGATGTAGCAACTGACGCCGCCGAGCCAACGGGGAATATAGTTGATTCCCGCTCGGCGTTTTTCGGGCAGCGTATAAGCGACATTAAATTCGGCATTGTGTGGCACTGGATTAGGCATGCGTTAGGCTCCAGTGCCAGTGTGACAAGCAGCCGTCAATATCCTGTGAGGTTGCCAGCGCATGAATCAACATGCCATAGGATAGCGGCGTGGCGTTTTGTTGCTGCTCTGCTGTCAGTTGGCTCAGGGTGAGGGTAACAGTCGCACTCTCATCCGCGGGTGCTAGGGTCAATCCTAGGGCTAAGGGCAACTCAAACTCTTGGGTAAATTCATCATAGACCGGCGGGACTGGATCGTCGCCAAACACCAACAGCAGTGGCTCAGACGATTGGTGCAGCTGGGCGAACGCTTCCACCATGGCTTGGGAAAGGGTTTCTGTGCCCGCGGCAATCGAGGTCGAAGGGGCGGTATTATTGGTTAAAATACCAAAAATACCACTGCCAGTGTTATGCACCGACTGACTAAAACCTAAGGGGGAAAGCGGTTGTTTTTCAATAATATCTTCGAGCAGGCCAATGGTGCGGTGCAGCTCGCCGTGGCGAGAAGCAAATATCGAGCGACAGTTAGGCGCAGCCTCACATTGGAAGCTGACATCCAGCATCATCTTGGTTAAGCGGCTAAAACGTCTGCGCTGCATGGCGGGGACTAGGGGTAGTGCAGGGGAAATACCCTCGAGGTAATCTTTGCTTGTGTCAGCCGAGTGCTTGCACCAAGTTTGCCAGTCATCACGCTGTGGATACTTTGGCGCCCATGCGCCCCAAGAAAGGATGCTGAATCTGAGTTGCACTACTTTGCCTCGACACTATTTAAAGCTGTCTTAGTTATCCCTAACTAAGCGAAAAATATTAATGAATTGATAGGCCTATAGCTTGTCTACGCGTTGGATAAATCGCGCCAATTCCCCGATGAATGTGCGGCTTATTCTACACTAAGTCCTTAGTTTTAATGAAGCCATTTGCATCATGATGGTTAACAAAATGCAATCAAGATTCGATTTATCACTGTTAAGCAACATAAGTTGCAGCAGAGCCGTTGGGGAAGAGCACTATAAACTGTCTTACTGAACCAGAGTTGAACGACTAGCAAGCTGGGTTTATACGCTGAAATGGAGCTGAAAGTGTGGATGTAAAAAAGGCGCACTAGGCGCCTTTTTAGACAAGTTTGGAGCATTACTGGGCGAGTTGGTTTTCCAATTTACGCAGCGCCGCTTTCACTTTACGGGTGTTTTCAGGCCCCATGCGGATCATCAGTTTTTGCGCGCTCGGTAAGGCTTCTAAATTAGGATCCACAAAGCGGTAGTTCACGCTGATTGAGCTCAGCTCAATAGGCTCTTCGATGATAGGAGCTGCGAGCATGATCTTAATGGCTTGCAGCATTCTGTCATTGAATTTCGCGTTGCTGTAACCTAACTCGGCAAAGGCCTCGTCAAACAGCGGCGTGAGCTGTTTGTAGGTGTGCATTAAGGTTTGCTCATCCATGCTGGCAATCACAGTCGCGTAGGCGTCATATCTGTGGTAACTCTCTGGATTTAAATACACTTTGCTCGTGATTTCAGACACAGTGAACAGCTTTTCTGGGCCTTTGACTGGGCTAACTTTGCGGGCGAGATCGCCTTGGGCCAAGTTGTCCACGAACACCACAAACTGACGGGCCAAATCTTGGTTCACTAAGGAGGAGCCGACCACGTTGTTATTGATGATCGCCAGCGCTTTTTGATGCACAAAGGCATCGCTCTCAGGCAGGCTGGGGACGACTTCTTCTGGAATCGCAGGCTCGGTTGGCGTGACGACGGTTTCGGTTTCCGTCGTGGTCGTCGCTGGGGTTTCATTTTCCACTGGCGCGGTTTCAGGCTCAGTGCCCGTTTCGAGCGTCATAGGTTCAGATGAAGGCGGCTCAGGCAGCACTATCGGCGCATTGGGGATGAGCTTGGGTGAGTCATCTTTGGTGTAGTAATAATAACCTCCCGCAGAGAGCAGCACGACGAGCACAATCGCAATCAAAGCAAAGCGATTACTGCTTGAGGAGGTTTCTTGAGGTGTAATTCTATCATCTTGATTAACTTGCATTTTACATCCTTCGCTTAAGTGTCAAGGTAACGGGGTGAATACATGCAGCTAACATTTAAAGTGCAAGTGCCAACGAGTTGTCGGTGGCAGGTTCATTGTGCAAGTTTCCACGCGCTTGTCCATAGCGGTGAGCTGAACAGGCTGAATTTATTTTACCTTGAAGGGGTTAGCTTAAGGTTTAGGCCTGAACGTATTGTTGCCTGTGTCCAAGCCAACGATGAATAATGGCATCGACCGACTCTGGCGCCTGTGACATCACATGGCTCGCCAGTTTTTGGATATGTGGGATAAGCGCCTGATCGCGGACAAGGTCGGCGATTTTCAGCTCGGCCAGTCCTGTTTGCTTAGTGCCCAGTACTTCGCCCGGCCCACGGATCTCTAAGTCTTTCTGTGCAATCACAAAACCATCATTACTTTGCCTGAGCACATTTAACCGCTGGCTCGCGGTTTGGCTCAATGGCGCCTTGTAGAGTAACACACAATGGCTCGCCACTGCACCGCGCCCTACGCGGCCCCGCAACTGGTGCAACTGTGCAAGGCCCAGTCGCTCGGGGTTTTCGATAATCATCAAGCTGGAGTTGGGGACGTCGACGCCGACTTCAATCACTGTGGTTGCCACCAAGAGATGTATGCTTCCCGCCTTGAAGTCGGCCATAATTTTTTGTTTTTCGGCGCTTTTCATCCGACCATGGACTAAACCTATGCTCAGTTCCGGCAGTGCTTGGCGCAACTCTTCGGCGGTATCTTCCGCCGCTTGGCACTCGAGGACTTCGGATTCTTCAATCAGAGTACAGACCCAATAGGCTTGGCGTTTATCCGTGACTACGCTGTTGCGGACGCGCTCGAGCACTTCATTGCGACGCGAATCGGGGATGGCGACTGTGGTCACGGGTGTGCGGCCGGGCGGCAACTCATCGATAATCGAGGTGTCCAAATCGGCGTAGGCCGTCATGGCCAAAGTGCGCGGAATGGGGGTTGCCGTCATAATTAACTGGTGGGGATGAAAGCCTTGGTTAATGCCTTTTTCCCTGAGCCCCATCCGTTGGTGAACCCCGAACCTGTGCTGCTCATCGATAATGATTAAAGCCAACTTATTGAAGGTCACCTGCTGTTGGAAGATGGCATGGGTGCCTATCACCATTTGCGCCGCGCCCGATTCAATATCGGCTAAGGATTGCGCCCGCGCCTTGCCTTTAAGCTTGCCCGCTAGCCATCCGACTTTTAACCCGAGGGGTTCAAACCATGCGGCAAAGTTAGCCGCATGCTGCTCGGCGAGTAATTCGGTGGGCGCCATCATGGCCACTTGGTAACCATTTTCGATGGCCTGCAATGCGGCAAGGGCGGCGACCAAGGTTTTACCTGAGCCCACATCACCTTGAACTAAGCGCATCATGGGGTGTGGCTGCGCTAAATCTTTACCTATCTCGGCGACGACCCTTTGCTGGGCGCCCGTCGGTTTGAAGGGCAATGAGGCGAGAAAGGGATTCAATAGCTGGCCGCTGGCGTGCATGGTCACGGCGGCGTCGAGATTGCTGCGTTGCCTGAGGCGGAGCATGCTGAGGTTATGGGCGAGCAGCTCTTCCTGCACCAGCCGTTGCTGCGCCGGATGTTGGCCTAGCTCTAAGTCAAATTGCGATATTCCTGCGTGGGGGCGATGCAGGGTTTGCAGTGCTTGTTTCAAGCTCATGCTATTGGGCTGCAAATTGGCGGGTAATAGCTCGGTCAAACCGCCGTCTTCGAGTAATTCGAGGGCTTGCTCGGTAAGTTTGATCCAACTCGCCTGTTTGAGTCCCTCCGTGGTGGGATAAATCGGCGTGAGGGTATCGCTTAAATGAATATCTTCACCGGGATAGACAATTTTGTACTCGGGATGGACGATTTCGGCCTGATGATTGCCCCGACGAATTTCGCCATAGGCGCGGATCATTAAGCCATTTTGCATCGCATTGCGTTGCGCCATCGAAAAGTTAAAGAAGCGCAGACTCATGCTGCCGGTATTATCGCGCACATTGCACACCAGCATGCGTTTGCGGCCTTGAATGATTTGTGTCGACTGGATTTCGGCTTCAATGGTGCCGTAATTTCCCGGCATTAAGGCGGCAATAGGATAAATTTGAGTGCGGTCTTCGTAGCGCAGGGGTAAGTGAAACAGCAGATCTTGTACTGTTGTGATGCCGAGCTTGGCGAGTTTTTCCGCCACCCTTTTGGCGACGCCTTTGAGGTCGGTGATCGGAACAAGATCCAATTGCTGCAAGTCGTTAGCGCTCAATCACTGTGAATTTATACATATACTAACAGAGTGTAAGCGTAAGGCAATCTTGGGCTGAGTTGCTCGGTGGGTGCGGTTATGTGAGGGTTTAGCGACGAATTAAGGATTTATTTCAGTCTTATGGGCTAAATTGCCCTTGGAGCATATTTCTCCTTATCTTATTCATATTAAAATAAATGTGTTTCAATCCTAGAAGTAAACAATAGAGAAAATCATCATTCGTTATTAATAACGTACACTTTGTAAGTTTTTGTGGTTTAATCGAATGATTGATTGCCTGTATCGGGCATAAATCTTTATGCGGTAACACGGTTGTGAATCGATAATAAGAAAGTGACCTCTGGTGACGGATCACATGTGGGGAAACATGGTCGAGGAGTACTCGCCTTTGCGTCTATGGTGCTTAACCTGTTTATTTATTGGCATATTGTTTTCTGCTATGCCGGCATGGGCCAAACTCGATGTGGCGTTTTTCAATCCCGGTGCCGAGGCCGATAGCTTTTGGGGTGATGTCGACAAATTAATGTGGGTGGCCTCAGCAAAACTCGACATTAATTTGCAAATTATCCATTCAGATCGCAATCATTTTAAAATGATTAGCCAGTTAGACTCTTTATTAAAATCGCAACAGTCCCTTCCTAATCAGGTTATTTTGGTTAATGAGAAGCAATCAGCATTAAAAATGTTGCAGATGCTTTATCACCATCCCATTTATGTGCAGCTTATTTTGAATGATATTTCCGTGGCCGAACGGGAAATGCTATTGCAAGATCCCCACTGGCAGACCTATTTATTGCCCGCCATTATGCCCGATAACTATGCTATCGGAGCCGAGACCGCCAAAGCTTTGTTAACGGGGTTAGACGTTAAAAAAGCTAAGGTTTTATTGATCTCGGGCGATAAGTCCACGCCCGCATCTGTTCTGCGGACTCAGGGCGCCAACGATTATTTCTTTATGCAACCCAATGTGACAGTCACACAAACGGTTTATGGCCAATGGAGTGAGGATGTGGCCTATGGGCAAGCATTGACGCTGCTGACCCGTTATCCCGATTTAAAACTGATTTGGACCGCAAGTGACAGAATGGCGATGGGGGTAATTAAGGCATTGAAGGAAAAAGGGCTCAACCCTGGGCAAGACGTGTTGGTGAGCTCTGTAAATACGTCCGCCGAGATTTTACGGCTTCGCCAAGAGCAACAACTCAGTGTACTCGGTGGAGGGCATTTTTTAGCGGGCGCATTGGGGTTAGTGCAACTGCAACATTATCAGGCGATAGGGCAATATTATCCCTACGACAAGGTCCAGTTATTCAGCGTGCTTGAGCCCGGCTCAGAGTTTTATCGCATGTTAGTGGCAAGGGATTGGTCGGCAATTTTCCAATCCCAAATTTTGGATAAGTTGCCACCGCAATAATAACGAATAGGTATCCATGAAGCATCGTAATCATTCCATCAGCCACAGGATGACGCTCACTATTATTGGGGTGAGCTCGTTTTTTGCCGTCCTGACTATGTTGGTGCAGTTGGTATGGAATTATCAGGAGAGCATAGATAAGGCTACGGCGGATATTCGTGAGTATTCCGAGTCTATCTTGCCTAGCATTGCTAAGTCGCTCTGGGATGTCGACCATAGCCTGTTATCCGATCTGTTGTCGGGTTTAGGGATGATGCCCATGGTCTCGAGTGTCAATCTCGAAAGTGTCGATGGTGTGACTATGCAGTTAGGTAAGTCCTTAGGTGCACAGGAGGGCAACCAAACTTCGTTTCATTATCCGATTATGTATCAAGAGCAGCTGATAGGCTCACTCACCGTTGGTCTGGACACCAATAAGCTGTATTACGAATTATGGCAGCAGTTGATTATCATCGTCCTCGGCAATGGCCTTAAAACCCTGCTGATGATTTATCTGATCCTCACTATGGTGCGTTTATTGGTGACCAACCGATTGTCGGCACTGGAGCGGTTTGCCAATCAAATCAATTTGAATTCATTACCCAAACTGAAAGTGCCCATCAGTGTAGTGACCAGCCAAGATGAAATTGGCCATGTGGCACAATCGCTACAGGCCATGTATCAGCGTATTCGCAATGACTTAGCCATTAACAAACGTCAGGGGCGCGAATTACAACAGCAGCAGAATCAGTTGGCGCGTTTAGTCGACGAGCGAACTCAAGAGCTTAATTGGCAATCCCAGGCGAACCAGTTATTAGCCGAGATGTCATTGCAGTTTTTAACCACGGATACCTCGCAACTGGATGAATGCCTCGCCGATGCTTGCCATCGTATTGGACTGTTATTCGATGTTGAACGGGTCAGTATTATTGAGTTTACCCAGCGCTACGCCAATTACCGTAGTTTTTGGAGCTGTGAGTCGCAGGCAAATCGGATCCAAGATATCTCCATCGATAGCGTTGCCGTGTTGGCGCAAAAGTTTGTGTCGGAGTCGACATTAGTGATCGAATCGATAGATTTTTTAGAGCATGAGTCTCCTACGGAATACCAAGCGCTACGCTCGGTTGGAATTTGTTCTATCGCCGCGTTTGCAATTAAAAATGCCAATGAATTGCTCGGTTTACTCTCGCTTTCCATGGTGAGCCGTCCATTAAATTGGAATCCACAAAAGAAGGTCATGCTGACCCAATTTGCGGCGGCCCTGAACGAATTGTTGCTGCGTGAGGAAAAAGAGCGACAGATGCTCAGCCTGCAACAGGCTTTAGTGTCGGTGAATGCTCAACTACGTGTGATGGCCGAAACCGATGAGTTAACTGGATTAAGCAATCGTCGCCCTTTTACTCATACTTTGGAATCCTTGCTCCAACAAGCTAAACCCGTGGGATTGCTGATGTTGGATGTCGATTACTTTAAGAGTTACAACGACACTTACGGCCACCTCGAAGGCGATGCGGCGCTTAGATTGGTCGCGCAGGCGCTCAAACAGTGTGATGTCTTGCCGCAGGATAGTTTGCTGGCTCGAATCGGCGGCGAAGAGTTTGCGATTATTCTTGAGCAGATAACGCCTATCCAATTGGAGGCGATAGCCAACCAACTCTGCTATCAAGTCGCCGCCCTGGATATTCCCCATCGTAGCTCTCCCAAGGGGAAAATTACCCTCAGCATTGGTGGCGTGTATCTCCCCTTAGATACAAGCGTTCGCGGTTTTACCCTCTCTGAGGTGCTGCGCCGGGCCGATATTTGTTTGTACCGCGCCAAAGAGCAAGGACGCAATACTGTGGTCATCGAATAGTAAACAGCCTCGAGACTTTGCCTCAAGACTTGCTAAGTTACTGTTGATTAAGGCTCGCCTCAACGTGTTTGCAACCTAGCCGTGGCGGCAGATTTATTTCTGCTTTGGGGCTGCTATAATTGCCGCCCTTTATTTTCCATCTGTAGGTTCTGGCGTGTCGAAACGGGGCAAAAATACGGCTAATGCGGTGGCTATTTTCAATATCGATGATTTGTCGACTTGGCAAAAATACCGTAAAGGCTTGTGCGACACTTGCCACGCTACCTGCTGTACTTTACCTGTTGAAGTGACGGTCAGCGACCTAGTGCGCATGACGTTAGTCAATGAATTTGAAGCCGAGGGCGATCTCAAAGCTATTGCCAAACGTCTGCAAAAAGCGCGTATTATCGACAACTTTAACCACAAAACCGCGATATTTACTCTGGCCCGTATGGCCAACGATGACTGTTTGTATTTAGACAGTAAAACCCGCCGCTGCACCATTTATCACCAACGTCCAGAGACGTGCCGTAAACATCCACAAATTGGCCCTAAGGCGAACTACTGCCCTTATCGCCCCCGTGAGTAAGCTTTTGAATATGGTATTGGTAGAGGGCTTCGAGTTGGTGGTTATCACGCATCGCCTTGACCTGCCGATTAAACTCACTAGCAATCAAGTCTTTATGAGCTGAACGCTTCGAAATCAGCATATAAAAAGGCTCCTGTTGAGTATTCGGCGATGGTTGTGAGGTGAGTGTCTTCGGCAGTTCGCCTGCCTGCGCTAAGGCGAGTGTGCCTGCCAAAATCTCCTTACGGGCGATAAAGAATTTACACCTGTGTTTCAGCAGCATTTCCGGTAGATGATGTAGAGAATTTATCTCGCTAATTGGCGTGTCGTGATGCCAGCCAAAGTTATCGTAGTTGAAACCCTTGATGCCGCAGACGGTGCCAAAATCAGCCAATTGGTTGATATCCTTGATGTGAAACTGTGGTTCAAGTTCAGCTTTCAAATAAAAATAACTGGGAGTGAGGTAATAATAAGCAACAGATGGGGTATAATCAGTGGCTCGTTGTCGATTGAGCGATGCGCTCATAGCGGCATCTATGCTGCCATTATGTACGTCTTTTAAGCAACGTAACCATGGTAAAGCCAACACTTCATAATCAATTCCAATAGGTTTGAAGGTCTGTTCTAGCAGGTCGATATCATAGCCGCTAAGCGTAGAAGTCTTAATGCCATCTTGCCGAATAAAGTAATTAAATGGCGGATATTCAGTCTCTTCGACACAAAAACGTAACTTAAATGGGGAATGCTCATCGGCGCCGTGGGCAACTGGCGAGAGTAGAATCACGCATACTAAGACGATTAGCGGATATAATATACGCATCATACTTTTTAGGCGAAGAGACGATTTTTTAAGTGTAGCAAAGGCTTTCTTGGCAGCACTGGGTTCTTTTATCGTCTGTTCCTCGACCCATTCTTTAGGTACAAATTTCAACTGACTCGCGAAAATCACTGCGCGGGTTGGTGTAGTAAGTCTAGTGTGAAACAAAAGGTGTTACATGAATTTCTTTGATAACGTGATGATAATATTGGGCTTAATCGCCGCAAGTTGTTTCTTTTCTATGTCAGAAATCTCCTTGGCTGCATCACGCAAAATCCGTTTACGTCAGCTAGCCGAAGAGGGGGACAGTCGTGCCGAAAAAGTGCTGCAACTCCAAGCTCAGCCCGGTAGTTTTTTTACTGTGGTGCAAATTGGCTTAAACGCCGTCGCCATCATGGGCGGTATTGTCGGTGAGTCGGCGTTTCGTCCGTATTTTTACCAGTTTTTAAGTGCGTGGATGAGCGATCCTTGGTTAGGCCAAGTGAGCTTCTTACTGTCTTTCGTTGTGGTGACCAGCGCCTTTATTCTGGTGGCAGATCTCATGCCCAAACGTATCGCGATGGCGATGCCAGAGCCTGTCGCCTTAGTGGTGGTTGGCCCTATGAGTTTCTGTATCGCGATCCTTCGTCCATTGGTGTGGTTTTTCAATGGCATGGCAAGCGCCATCTTCAAGTTGCTGCAAATCCCGACCGTGCGTAACGATGAAATCACCCCAGACGATATTTATGCGGTAATGAACGCGGGGGCAGAAGCAGGCGTGCTCGACAAGGGCGAGCAGCAAATGATCGAAAATGTATTTGAAATGCAAACCGTTTCGGTAACGTCTGCCATGACGGCCCGCGAGAGCTTAGTGTATTTCCTGCTGCAAGACAGCGAGGAAGATATCAAGCGTAAGATTGCTGAAGATCCCCATACCAAGTTTTTAGTCTGCGACGGCCAATTGGATATGGTCAAAGGGTTCGTGGATGCGAAAGAGCTGCTGATCCGTGTGATTAACGGTGAGAAAATTACCTTAAAAGACAACAGTCTTGTGCACACCTCGCTGATTATTCCCGATACCTTAAGTCTGTCCGAGGCCATGGAATACTTCAAAAATAGCCGCGCCGATTTCGCGGTGGTGATGAACGAATATGCCCTCGTTGTGGGGATTGTCACCACCAACGATCTGCAACGCGCAGTGATGGGGGCTTGGTCGCTGCACGAGAGCGAAGAGCAGATTATTGCTCGCGATGGCAATTCTTGGTTAGTGGATGGGGTGACGCCGATTACCGACGTGATGCGTGCCTTCGATATTGAGGAGTTCCCCCACAACCAAAACTACGAAACCATTGCCGGCTTTATGATGTACATGCTGCGTAAGATCCCTAAGCGCACCGACTTTGTTAACTATGCCGGTTACAAGTTTGAAGTGGTGGATATTGACGCCTACAAGGTTGACCAGCTGTTGGTGACCCGTATCGATGGCAACGATAAATTAATGTCGCCAGATACCTAATCTTATCAACATCATAAAAAACGGGACCCAGTCCCGTTTTTTTATATCGCTACTAAAATTTAGATCGCTTCTAAAAATGCATTCACTATCGGATCGTCCAAGCGTTTGACCTTGCAGCAACAACCCAGCTCAAAGGGCGCAATGCCCACGGGGGAGGCTAACAGTTGGATCCTATCCCGCACTGGGCTGTTATTGATCACCACCTCTGGGGTGATGCTCACCCCGCATCCGAGCGCTACCATGGAGGCTATCGCTTCTTGTCCTGACACCTGCGCATAGATATTGGGGCTTATTCCCATCTGTTTAAACCAATTATCGGCGCGGCGGCGCCCCGGGCCATGGTCGGGAATGATAAAGGGCACCCGCGACCAGTCGATGGAGGTTTGGCTTATCAGTTGCTGCACCGTGCAGCGCATGGTTGGCGCTATTAATGACAAGGGCACATCGTCAATCTTGGCAAAATGCAAAGTGGCAGGAAAGGGATCCGGCAGTGCGGCAATGGCAATGTCGGCACGATTCTGTTGCACTTCGGCCAGTGCATTGGCGGCATCACCCGTGGTCAGGGCAATCTCAACAAAGGGGTGATCCTGACGAAAACGTTCCAGCAATTGCGGTAAATGGCTGTAGGCGGCAGTTACTGAGCAATAGAGATTTAAGGTGCCACGCAGTACATCCTGCTTGAGATCGATACTGTGCCGCAGGTTGCGCCAATGGTGCAAGGTCTGCTCGGCGAACAATTTAAACTCGCGCCCTGCATGGGTTAAGGTCACGCTGCGATTATCCCGTTCGAATAATTTGGCGTTCACTTCTTCTTCGAGCCGTTGCAAGGCGCGGCTTAAGGTCGAGGGACTGACGTGCATCTGCTCCGCTGTCTTGGCGAAGTGCAAACTGTCACATAAGTGTAGGTACAATTTGAGGGTGCGTATGTCCATAACCTCGTCCTCTTGGCCGCTTATCAAGGGTGTTGTCACCGAAAATGACATTGCATAAAACGCAATGTGAGGTTTCGAATATATCATTTTAAGCAACGATAGCCATAGGTTATAGTGATTTCAATCACAACCAGTCATTAACAAAAAGTTGATATTGGTTGAGTCCCAAATTCCCGACTGAAAGGTGGTATCTCAGATGGCTAACTATTTTAACTCTCTGAATTTACGTCAACAATTAGCACAGCTTGGCCAATGTCGTTTCATGGACCGTTCTGAATTCAGCGACGGCTGCAATTACATCAAAGATTGGAATATTGTTATTTTAGGTTGTGGTGCTCAGGGTCTTAACCAAGGTCTGAACATGCGTGACTCGGGGCTGAATATTGCTTACGCCCTGCGCCCAGAAGCCATTGCTCAAAAGCGTGCCTCATGGCAAAAAGCCACAGACAATGGCTTCAGAGTCGGTACTTTTGAAGAGCTGATCCCAACGGCGGATTTAGTGCTGAACTTAACGCCCGATAAGCAGCACTCCAATGTAGTTAGCGCCGTGATGCCACTGATGAAACAGGGCGCAACACTGTCTTATTCCCACGGTTTTAACATCGTTGAAGAAGGCATGCAGATCCGCTCCGATATCACAGTGGTGATGGTGGCGCCTAAGTGTCCAGGCACTGAAGTACGTGAAGAATACAAGCGTGGTTTTGGTGTGCCGACCTTGATTGCAGTGCACCCTGAAAACGACCCTGATGGCGATGGTTTAGATATTGCGAAAGCCTATGCGAGTGCTACAGGTGGTGATCGTGCTGGCGTGTTGCAATCATCCTTTATCGCCGAAGTGAAATCGGATCTGATGGGCGAACAAACCATTCTGTGCGGTATGTTGCAGACTGGCGCTATCTTAGGTTACGACAAGATGGTGGCCGATGGTGTTGAACCTGGCTATGCCGCTAAATTAATTCAACAAGGTTGGGAAACCGTGACCGAGGCGCTTAAGCACGGCGGTATCACCAATATGATGGACAGACTGTCTAATCCAGCCAAGATTAAAGCGTTTGAAATTGCAGAAGATTTAAAAGAAATCCTGCAACCCTTATTCGAAAAACATATGGATGACATCATCAGCGGCGAGTTCTCCCGCACTATGATGCAAGACTGGGCCAATGACGACGCTAACCTGCTGCGTTGGCGCGCCGAAACCGCCGAAACGGGCTTCGAAAATGCGCCAGTGTCGAGCGAGCATATCGACGAGCAAACCTATTTCGACAAGGGGATTTTCCTAGTCGCGATGATCAAAGCCGGTGTCGAATTAGCCTTCGATACTATGGTGTCGGCGGGTATTGTTGAAGAGTCCGCCTATTACGAATCACTGCATGAAACGCCGTTGATCGCTAACACCATCGCCCGTAAACGTCTTTACGAGATGAACGTAGTGATCTCGGATACCGCAGAATACGGTTGTTATCTGTTCAACCATGCTGCCGTGCCTATGCTGCGTGACTATGTCAATGCCATGTCGCCAGAGTATTTAGGTGCGGGTCTGAAGGACAGTTCTAACAACGTCGATAACCTGCAGTTAATCGCCATCAATGATGCGATTCGCCACACCTCAGTTGAGTATATCGGTGCGGAACTTCGTGGTTATATGACTGATATGAAAAGTATTGTTGGAGCTTAATTGATAAAGGCCGAGCCCCTAAGGATGTGGGGCTCGGCGGCGCAAATTTATTCCTGCTTCGTAGGTTGTCGAGCGGGCAAAACCGACATGGGTTAGTAAGCGATCAGTTTCACTAACGCGCGTTTGTTAACGTTTCACTTTGTTGTTTTGCATTGTCTCGGCAGGGAAGCTGAATTTTTTTGACATTAGATAATTTTTTATTGTGTTTGGCTGTCGCTTTATGGTAAAGCTAATAACTCGCGGCGGGACAAGGTTCCCAAGGCAAGCATCGCTCAGGCTTAAAAGTGAGTAGCGATAAGAATTTCAGCGATACACATACAGAACACCGATTAGGAACCCATATTGATGTTTAACCAAGCTGCCAAGCTCATTCTCGTGATTATTACCGTAGTGATTATTAAATCACAGCGGGGGCGGCGCATGGCAAACTGGTAGACCTAAAAGGTTAAAAGTTTCGAAAGAACCCCCCGCTCCGAAAGGACCGGGGGGTTCTTCGTTTTCAGGCCCTAGGTTTTGGAAATGAGGTTTCGAAATAGCACAAATTACGAGTCGATTTTCGGCATTTCAGGATCAAGATAGCGAGAGAAATATGGAACCAGGGCAGATGATTAGAGGCGCAGACGCAGTCATAAAAGTGTTGGCAGCACATGGTGTTACCACAGTATTTGGTTACCCAGGTGGTGCCATTATGCCAATCTACGATGCCCTCTATGGAAGCCCTGTCGAACATCTCTTAAGCCGCCACGAACAAGGCGCAGCCTTTGCCGCCGTAGGTTACGCCAGAGCCAGTGGTAAAACCGGCGTGTGCTTTGCCACCTCTGGTCCAGGTGCGACTAACCTAATCACTTCACTTGCTGATGCGTTATTGGATTCTGTACCTGTTGTCGCTATCACGGGTCAGGTTTCAACCGCCGTGATTGGCACCGATGCGTTTCAAGAAATCGATGTATTGGGTATGTCCTTAAGCTGCACTAAGCACAGTTTTATGGTGACGGATGTAAATGATCTTATCCCAACCTTGTATCAAGCCTTCGACATCGCCGCATCTGGCCGACCCGGCCCAGTGCTGGTGGATATCCCTAAGGATATTCAAATCGCGCAACTGGAATATCGCACTCCATTGCTAGCGGTAACCAATGAGCCACAGGCGAGCGCCAGTGAGATTGAAGCGGCCCGCGCCCTGTTAGCAGAGGCTAAGCAGCCTATGTTGTACGTGGGTGGCGGCGTGGGGATGGCGGGAGCGGTCGATCAACTGCGGGAGTTTATCAAAGCCACGGGGATGCCATCGGTCGCCACGTTAAAGGGCTTAGGCAGTATTGCCCATGGCACGCCAGGTTATTTAGGCATGTTAGGTATGCATGGCGGAAAGGCGGCCAACCTCGCGGTGCAGGATTGTGATTTATTAGTGGTTGCTGGTGCGCGCTTCGATGACAGGGTCACTGGTCGTTTAGCAACCTTTGCCAACAAGGCCAAAGTCATCCATTTGGATATCGATGCCGCCGAGCTAGGTAAACTGCGCCAGCCCGATGTGGCTATTGCCGGTGATTTACGCCAGATTTTCCCCGCTTTGACTATGGCGCTGAACATCACGCCTTGGCAGGCAGAGGTTGAACACCTTGCCCGTAAACATCAATGGGATTATCAACATCCCGGTAGCTTAATCTATGCCCCCGCTATGCTGCGCCGTTTAGCTAATAAACTGCCCGAAGACAGCGTCGTGTGCTGCGATGTGGGCCAGCATCAAATGTGGGTTGCCCAGCATATGTGGTTCCGCCGCCCTGAAGATCATTTATCCAGCGCAGGGTTAGGCACTATGGGCTTTGGTTTACCTGCCGCTATCGGCGCCCAAGTGGCTCGCCCCGATGCAACTGTGGTCACAGTGTCTGGCGATGGCTCTTTTATGATGAACGTGCAAGAGCTGACCACCATCAAGCGCCGCAAATTACCGGTGAAGATCCTACTGATCGACAACCAAAAATTGGGGATGGTGAAGCAGTGGCAGCAGCTATTCTTTGAAGAACGCTACAGCGAAACCGATCTGTCAGACAATCCTGATTTTGTGCAACTCGCTTCGGCCTTCGATATTCCCGGCCGCACGATTTTCTCTTCCGACGAGGTGGAAGAGGCCTTAACCGAAATGTTAGCGGCTAAGGGACCCTATTTGTTACACGTAGCAATCGACGATGCTTTTAACGTTTGGCCACTGGTGCCCCCCGGCGCATCAAACAGCGATATGATGGACGAAATGGAGAAACAAACATGATCCACTCCCTAGAATTAACGGTTCAACAACGCCCAGAAGTGATAGAACGTGTACTACGGGTGACTCGTCACCGTGGTTTTACGGTCACCCAAATGCAAATGCGGATGAACGACGATGCGAGTCTGTCGCTGGATATGGAAGTGGACAGTGAGCGCGCCATCGAGCTGCTCAGCAATCAACTGAATAAATTGATTGATGTCACTCAATGCAAGGTCTTGTTACCGCTAAACTTGCAACAACAAAAAGTACACGCATAAGCATCCAGTGGCTGCGGTATTAGCACTGCAGTAAGGCCCTAAGGGCACGATTTTCGATTTGAGATAAAGGATAGAGTCAATGCCAAAGTTACGTTCAGCAACCAGTACCGAAGGCCGCAATATGGCGGGTGCCCGTGCGCTATGGCGCGCCACAGGGGTGAAAGACAATGATTTTGGTAAGCCGATTATTGCGATTGCCAACTCCTTTACTCAGTTTGTTCCCGGTCATGTGCACTTAAAAGACATGGGCTCTCTGGTGGCGAGCGCCATCGAAGAGGCGGGAGGTATTGCTAAGGAATTCAACACCATCGCCGTCGATGATGGTATCGCCATGGGCCACGGTGGCATGCTCTACAGTCTGCCTTCGCGGGAGCTTATCGCCGATAGCGTCGAGTATATGGTCAATGCCCACTGCGCCGATGCGCTGGTTTGTATCTCTAACTGCGACAAAATCACCCCCGGTATGTTGATGGCGGCGCTGCGTCTCAATATCCCCGTGGTGTTTGTTTCGGGTGGGCCGATGGAAGCGGGTAAAACTAAGCTGTCTGACAAACTTATTAAGCTCGACTTAGTCGATGCCATGGTGGCGGCGGCCGACTCGAGTGTGAGCGATGAAGATAGCGCCAAAATCGAACGCAGTGCTTGCCCTACATGTGGCTCCTGTTCGGGCATGTTTACCGCTAACTCGATGAACTGTTTAACCGAAGCTTTAGGCCTGTCGCTACCGGGCAACGGCTCCATGCTCGCGACCCATAGCGACCGCCGCGAACTGTTTTTAGAAGCGGGCCGCCGCGTGATGGCGCTAACCAAACGTTACTACGAACAAGATGATGCCTCGGCACTGCCGCGCAACATCGCCAGCTTTAAAGCCTTTGAGAACGCCATGGCGCTGGATATTGCCATGGGCGGTTCATCCAATACTGTGCTGCACTTATTGGCTGCGGCGCAGGAGGCGGATGTGGCATTTACTATGGATGATATCGACCGTATGTCGCGCCAAGTGCCGCATCTGTGCAAGGTGGCGCCGTCGACCGCTAAATACCATATGGAAGATGTGCACCGCGCTGGGGGCGTGATGGGCATCTTAGGCGAACTCGACCGCGCCGGACTGCTGCATACCGATGTGCCACACGTCGCCGCCGATGCGGGTGGAAATCTCAAGTCGGTGCTCGCCAAGTACGATGTGATGCAAACCCAAGATAACAAAGTAAAACAATTCTTTATGGCGGGGCCTGCGGGCATACCCACCACTAAAGCCTTTAGCCAAGACTGCCGCTGGCCATCGTTGGACGATGACAGGCGTGAAGGTTGTATCCGTAGCCGCGAATTTGCTTTTAGCCAAGAGGGCGGTCTGGCCGTGTTGTCGGGCAATCTGGCCGACAATGGCTGTATCGTTAAAACTGCGGGTGTGGATGAATCGAATCTGACCTTTATCGGCAGCGCTCGGGTGTACGAAAGCCAAGACGATGCAGTCGCTGGCATCTTAGGTGGCGAAGTGGTGGCGGGTGACGTGGTGGTGATTCGTTATGAAGGGCCAAAAGGCGGCCCGGGCATGCAAGAAATGTTGTACCCCACTAGTTACTTAAAATCCCGCGGCTTAGGCAAGGCCTGCGCGTTGATCACCGACGGCCGCTTCTCTGGTGGAACCTCCGGTTTATCCATCGGCCATGTGTCGCCTGAGGCGGCGGCGGGCGGCACGATTGCCTTGATTGAAAACGGCGATCGCATCGAAATCGATATTCCCAAGCGCAGTATCAAGCTTGCGGTGAGTGATGCCGAGTTAGCGGCGCGCCGTGAAACCATGCTCGCCCGTGGGCCAATGGCGTGGAAACCGCTTTCGCGTCAACGTTATGTGTCGCTGGCGCTTAAAGCCTACGCCATGCTTGCCACCAGTGCCGATAAGGGCGCGGTGCGCGATCGCAGTAAGTTGGAGGACTGATATGTTATCTCTCGCATCGTCGCAAACGGAGCAGGCTGAGGCGCAGCCCTCTCAAGTTCAGGCCTCTCAAGTTCAGTCCGATAAGGCGCAGTCGGCCACTTCTGCCTTAGAAAAGAGTCAGCTTGCGCAAAGTTACTTGCAAAAAATCCTGCTGTCGTCGGTTTATGACGTTGCGAAAGTGACGCCACTCTCCAGCCTTAACAAACTCTCAGCGCGTTTGGGTTGCCAAGTATTTTTAAAGCGTGAGGATATGCAACCTGTGCATTCCTTTAAGCTGCGCGGCGCCTATAACCGCATTGCTCAGTTGAGCCAAGCCGAATGTCAACGCGGCGTGGTGTGCGCCTCGGCGGGCAACCATGCCCAAGGCGTGGCCATGTCGGCGGCCAGTCGTGGTGTGGATGCGGTGATTGTGATGCCCGAAACTACGCCAGATATTAAAGTCGATGCGGTGCGCCGTTTGGGTGGCAACGTGGTGTTGCACGGTCAAGCCTTCGATCAGGCCAATGGCTTTGCGATGGAGATGGCCGAGCAGGAAGGTCGGGTGTATATCGCCCCCTTCGATGACGAAGCCGTGATCGCAGGCCAAGGCACTATCGCCCAAGAAATGTTGCAACAGCAGCGCGACCTTGAAGTGGTATTTGTGCCCGTGGGCGGCGGTGGCTTAATTGCTGGGATTGCGGCCTATTACAAGGCGGTGATGCCACAGGTCAAAATCGTTGGCGTTGAGCCTGAAGATGCGGCCTGCTTAAAAGCGGCGATGGAGGCGGGCGAGCCTGTCACACTCCCACAAGTTGGTTTGTTTGCCGATGGGGTCGCGGTTAAACGTATCGGCACTGAGCCATTTCGCTTAGCCAAGCAGTTTGTGGATGAAGTGGTGACGGTAACGTCCGACGAAATCTGCGCCGCCGTTAAAGATATTTTTGAAGATACCCGCGCCATTGCCGAGCCCGCGGGTGCTTTATCCCTTGCAGGGCTTAAAAAATACGTCAGCACCAATGCTGCAGGCGAGAGTGGTAAGGGTGAGAAGGTCGCGGCGATTTTAAGTGGCGCGAATGTGAACTTCCACAGCCTGCGTTATGTGTCGGAGCGTTGCGAGTTAGGTGAGCAAAAAGAAGCCGTGCTGGCGGTTAAAGTGCCCGAGCGTCCCGGCAGCTTCCTGCGTTTTTGTGAGTTGCTCGAAAAGCGGGTGATGACCGAATTTAACTATCGCTTTAGCAGCCGCGATATGGCAGTGGTGTTTGCGGGTATTCGCCTAACCAAAGGCCATGGCGAATTGGAGCAGATCATCAATACCTTAGAAGATAATGGCTTTGAGGTGCAGGACTTATCCGGTGACGAAACCGCGAAATTGCATGTGCGTTATATGGTCGGCGGTCATCCACCAGAGCCGTTAGAGGAGCGCCTATTTAGCTTCGAGTTTCCCGAGCATCCGGGGGCGCTGCTGAAGTTTTTAACCACCCTGCAGAGCAAGTGGAATATCAGTTTATTCCATTACCGTAATCACGGCGCGGCATTTGGGCGGGTGCTGGCGGGGTTTGAAGTCCCCGAGGGCGATGCCTTGCCATTTCAGCAGTTTTTAACTGAGCTGGGATTTGTCTATCAAGAAGAGACGCAAAGCCCTGCTTATCAGCTGTTTTTGAATGCTGGAAAAGGAAAAAAGAACCTGCCTTTGTAATCACTTAGCTTTAGGTTACAACTTAGGCTAAAGGAGGGGCGCACAGGCGCCCCTTTTTGTGGTAGTTTGGTTTAACAAGTTAAGAGTGAATGCTCTAGTAATCAGACCTCGACCCTACGCATTAAGGAGACATGATGTTACCTGCACCGCATTTTTCTGCCTTTAATCCGCCTCGCCGCATTTTGATGGGGCCAGGTCCATCGGATGTTTATCCTGAAGTATTAGCCGCGCAGGCAAGACCGACCGTTGGTCACCTAGACCCATTATTTGTCGGCATGATGGATGAGCTTAAGAGCCTGATCCAATATGCGTTTCAAACCAAAAATGAAATGACGATGGCGGTGTCTGCACCCGGCAGTGCGGGCATGGAAACCTGTTTTGTGAACCTAGTTGAACCCGGCGAAAAGGTGATTGTGTGCCGCAACGGTGTGTTTGGTGAGCGTATGCGCCAAAACGTCGAGCGCGTCGGTGCGATTGCCGTGGTTGTGGATAACGAATGGGGCACGCCAGTCGACCCTGTTGCCGTTGAAGTGGCGCTTAAGGCCAACCCCGATGCTAAATTCCTCGCCTTTGTGCATGCCGAAACTTCAACGGGCGCATTGAGTGATGCTAAAACCCTGTGCGCGCTGGCAAAACAATACGGCTGTTTATCGATTGTCGATGCGGTCACTTCCCTCGGCGGCGTGGAATTAAGAGTCGATGAATGGGGAATCGATGCCATTTATTCTGGCAGCCAGAAATGTCTCTCCTGCGTCCCGGGATTATCACCCGTGTCTTTCTCGCCTGCTGCGGTAGAAAAGCTTAAAAACCGTAAAACGCCGGTGCAGAGCTGGTTCCTCGATCAAAGTCTGGTCATGGCCTATTGGACCAGCGCGGGTGGCAAGCGCAGTTATCACCACACCGCACCCGTTAATGCACTTTATGCCCTACACGAATCGCTGCGTTTATTGGCCGAAGAAGGTTTAGAACAGGCTTGGCAACGCCACAAAGACATGCATTTAGTGCTGCGCGCCGGCCTTGAAAAACTCGGCCTGAAATTTGTGGTTGCCGAAGCGTCACGCTTACCGCAGCTTAATGCCATTTATATCCCCGAAGGCGTTGACGATGCCGCCGTACGCGCGCGTCTACTCAAGGATTACAACCTTGAAATCGGTGCAGGCCTTGGTGCTCTAGCGGGCAACGCTTGGCGCATCGGTTTAATGGGCTTTGGTGCCCGCCGTGAGAATGTCGCGCTCTGTTTGCGCGCTCTGGAAGAGGTGCTGAACTAATATGTCAGTTTCGCGTATAAGGATGTTACGCAGAGTGAGTTTGCGCTTCGTTGGCTCACGTTTATTGATTGGCGGTTTGATTCTGATCTTAAATGGTTGTGCCTCCAGCAATATGAGCAATACCAGTTGTGATTTTGTGCGAGGTACAGCAGGCAATCAGAGTCAACGCGAGGCCAGCGGTGATGATAGCAATGCCCGGCAGATGGATGTAGGCATTGGGATTTTAACCGCGATCTTCGGCAGCATTAGCCGGGCTCTTTCTTCCGATGATAAATCGGATGAGAAGTGTGTTTAATCGTGAGTTTTAGTCGTCTTTGATAGTTTTTAAATCCCCGTTATGCGGGGATTTTTTATAGAGACAGTACCGTTCTTTAGTGCTGGTATATTGATTAAGCACAGTCATTTCAGTGACACGCCGTGAATATGTCCCTATAGGCTCGACGGCGGCATCCATGCCGCCAACGGTCACTTCCATGGCAGTGCTTAATCCGGTTAAGCCCTTGGTATGGCTGACAATCTGTTATTTACAATTAGAGCATTCCGATAATTTCGCAATGGGAGGCTCATTAAACTAGGCGTTATAGATAACAAGGAGCAAGTGCTAGCATGAAATTTTGGGGATATACACAAGAACTAGCCGAAGCAGCTGAGCCGCAACCTAAGGCGCTCATTGAAGTGACTATTTCTGCCACGCCGAGCGATTTGCGAGAAATTGCAAAGTTTCTCTCATCAGCGGCAGACAAAATTGAAGTCCAAGGAAGGAACTTTGAGCATGAGCATTTTTTAAATAATGCTAGCGATGCACCACGTTTAATTGTTTTTAACCCTCTAACATTGGAGTAAACCTCGAACGATGCACTTGAAATATCGGAACCTCCGAAAGTGATTGGGTTTATCGCAAATGATGTTCTTTATATCTCCAAAATGTTTATCGATTAGCGTTGCTCTGAACGTCATGGTTCGGATAGCCGAAGATAATTACTACCTGTAATGCTTGATTGGAAAAACTGAATAAGCTAAGTATTTGTCATTGATGACGGCTTAGTATGTTTCTATGGTCGGCGTAGTTGGGCACATGGCTTCACTTTCTTTATGTCGATGTACTGATTGTTAATGAAGAAATTATTCCTCATTTTTATCTTATCCATTCCTGCCGTGGTTATTGGCGCATTTGTCTTCGAGGAAATTGGTGGTCTGCTGTTAATCTCTTGGTTTTCTTTGGTGCTTGGCTCATCCTAACAAAAACGGCATCGACATAAGTTGCAGATGCCGTCTGTCACATTGAGTTAGCCCTTTGGCTGGCGTTATGCTTCTTATCCGTCGGGCTGCTCTTTACTTCTTGGTCTGAACTTTTCCACTAAAAATACACTTAAGCTGCTGATGATAGCGGCGAGTAGGGTGGAGAAGAGCACATCCTGCGGCCAGTGCATGCCGAGTAACATGCGGCTGAGACCCATCAATAATCCCCAAGTAAATAACGCGTTGGCAAATAGTGGCAAACCTGCGAGTAGCAAGTAATAGCTGGCGGTGAGCACTAAGGTGACTGCGAAAATCGTGTGACCCGATGGGAAGGAATAGCCGATTTCATCTTCCCAATGTTGGTGAATGTTAGGCGCGAGTTTGACCTCGGGCTCCATAGTATGTAGCTCGGTTAGCGCCTCGGCGATGGCCTGTGAACGTTCAGGTTTGGCTAATTGATAAAAAGTGTGTGGGTTGAGTTGTGCTTCCTCTGGGAGCCCTTGGTCTGACAGATACACTAGGTTCGGTCTTGGCTCTTTAAAAAAGGCTTTAAGGGTATGACTGGTGCTCAGGCTGATAACTTGGCTGAGGCTAATGGCTAAAAACAGGCTAATAAACAGCGCTTTTGGCATATAGCGATAGGCGAGTGCCAGTACCACTAACACGGTCGCCACTCCATAGGGCGCCGTGCCTGTGGTGGTGAGCCAGTACAGAGCTTTGGCTAAGGGCGATTGCAGGTCGATCAGCGGAAATAATTGATTTTGCGTGAGTAACAGTAAGCTTGGAATGGTTGCCAACAGTAACCAGACAAGGGCTAAGCGACGTAGAAGATAGGCTGGATGAGTCAAAATATTCGCCTCCGAGTAAACCACATAGGCTACATGCCACATTTGGGCTTGCCAATAAAAAAATCCCGACAGCAAAAAGTGCGCTGCCGGGGGTCTTCAAGGGTGGATCGGTCGGTGCTATTGCACCGTGTTCTTCGGTTGATGGCGGGTCACGAACATCAAAATCAGTAAAACGACGAGTAACAAGCCGGTGCCCATCAGCAGCGCGTAATCTTCTAGTTGCAGTATCGAGTACAGCACCGCATACAAGCTCACCAGCATAGTGCCGACAATCGCGCCACGTTTAAGGCTGGCGGTGGCGCTGCCCACATAGGCGGAGACCGACAGTACAGGAATACAGGCGGCGATCAGATAGGCTTGCAGGAAGGCAAGGTGCTCCGAAAGTGACAGTAATAGCAGGTAGAACAGGGCCATGGCGCTGCCAACCAGCATATATTGCACTGTGCTCAGGCTGGTCTTTTGACCAAGCTCGAAGATAAATAACATGATAAAAGTCAGTACGATAAACAGCAGACCGTATTTGACTGAGCGCTCAATCTTGCCGTAATGGGTCACTGGCTCAAACAGCATGGCATTGGCCACCACTTCCGTAAGTGTCGACTGATTACTCTTAATAAACTCTTGCGGATAGTTACGGGTTAAGTGACTGATATTCCAGCTGGCGGTAAATCCGTTGGCGGTGATTTCACGCTCTGCTGGGAGCAGGCCCTTAAAACTCGGGTGCGGCCAGTCGGCATGGATATTCAGCAGGGTTTGTTCGCCTAATGGCAGGGCGCTAATCGACTGAGATCCGCGCAGCGTCATGGCAAAGTTCACGCTAAAATCACTCGCTTCGCCGACTTGGATCCCTTGGTTAAAGCCTTTCTCTAGGCCGCCAGTCGTCAAACCTGTGCCCGACATCAGTGAGCCAGAGAGTAAGACTGAATCGCCTGTTACCTCAATTTTTTCCACTTTATCAATTGCCTGATTCGATGATACCCCAAAGACTAGACGGGCATTTTGATTATCGAAGGCGATAAGGTTAGGAATATCGTAACGGTTTAAGCGAAAGTCAGCCTGCCCATTAAGTGCTGCGTTATACACCAGAGATTGATAAATGCCGCGGGTACGGAAATCATGTTTTAGGTCTAAATCGAGGCTGAGTTTTTTCGGCAGGATCACCAGCTCATCTTGATAGGTGCGCTTCACTTCGTGGCGAGTTTTACCGTCGTTACTGACTTCTTCCTGCATCACAAAATAACTGTAGGGGATCACCAACGCTGGGCCTGAGAGGGTCTGCTGCTCGCCCCATGAGCGGCCGATTTCATCGACCACACTGTTGTAAAGCATTTCGCGATCGGACGTCATGTCCATAATGATCCCGAGCGGTAGCAAGGCCACAATCGACAGTATGCCAATGGTTAAGGCTTTTAATAGCGTGGTGTTTTTCAATGCGGCTCCCTTTGCTGTGGCAGGCTGTTCCAGTGCTGACATATCCGTTCCTTGATCACGATTGAGTTTTTTAAGGAGTGCGCGCGCCACTAAATAGATGGCGCCGCCAAATAGCGCCAAACTCAGTAACGTGAGCACCCAGAAAATAATGTTAAACATGGATTTCATTCCCTATGAAATACGCGCGAGTCGCCACGGTAGTCTGTGGTGCTAACTCGATATCACGGCGGGTATTAAAGCAGATTTGCCCACAGGAGTTGCGGGCAAGTTGCTGATCAATAGTGGCAAAATTATGGCAATTGCCCAGATACGAGCTAAATCCTAGGTCTCGGCTTAGGGCTTTTTGCCAAATTTAGGGTGCTTGGCCTCGTAGTCATCTTCCTTGCGAATATGTTTGAGTAAGGTCTCAAGACATTCCTTAAAGATTTCGGTTTCATCCGAGTAGACGGCGGCATGGTGTGAAAACCATTGGTGTCTTTCACGCTCACGATTATTGGCGTCAGGCCAAATACGTAGTTCATACTCATCGCCAATCACGACAATCGCAAAGTCGACGGCGCCATTGGTAAAAGTAATGCATTGGGGGAGATATACGGGCTGCTCACCTTTGAATAGCTCGTACCAAATGGCTTCGCTACGCCAAGAGACTATGGGCAAAGGTGCTTTGATGGAGCAGCCAATGGATTGATGCTGGTTAAACAGGATGGCCTGAATATCTTCCATGGCAAAGGGTTGCAAATCGCCATTCTTTGCAGCGAGTGAGTACAGCATATTCATCAAAAATGGCAGCTTAGTGCCATTGCCAGTTTTGCGGCCGCAGAGTTTGGCTTCGCGATAATAGATATTCATTCATCAATCCTTAATGACGGGCTAACCTTGAATGAGCGCATCGTTCGTCTCAAGGTAAAGCGATAGCCCTTAGCGAGGAAATGGCTTATGTTAACTCAAGTTACCCGTAAGCTGGCGAATTGGCGCTAAGTTTGCGAAATATCCGACAAAAGTGAGACAACTATCCCTTGGATAATAAGCCGATAAGGGCATCAATTTGAGGTGGTTATTCGCTGTTATTGACCTTTGGAGAGTGCATGTCGAGCCCTTTTTCACCCCGCGAGTGGTTACAGCTGAATATGCAGCAGCAAGGTTTGCTGCAACCTCAGGCTTCGGTGAGTGAGCTGATTAGCCGCCTTGGTTATGTGCAAATTGACTCCATCAATGTGGTCGAGCGAGCACATCACCATGTGTTACACAGCCGGATGCCGCAGTATCAAACGCAGATGCTAGATACTGCGTTGGCGCAGGGGGAGATTTTTGAATATTGGTCCCATGCGGCGGCCTATCTGCCCATTGCCGATTACCGCTTTAGTTTGCAGCGTAAACAGCTGCTGCAAAATGGCGGAAAACATTGGTTTGAGCCAGACGATAAGGTGATGCAGGAAGTGCGTGCCCGCATTCGTGCCGAAGGGCCACTTAAAGCCAGTGATTTTGAACATACCGAAGGTAAAAATGGCGCCTGGTGGGACTGGAAACCCGCCAAAAAGGCGCTAGAGCAGTTGTTTATGCGCGGCGAGCTAATGGTGGTGCGGCGGGAGAAATTTCAAAAGTGTTATGATCTTACCGAGCGTGTGCTGCCAAGTCATATCAATACCCAAGCGCCGAGTGAGAGCGAATTTGCTCGCCACTTGATTGAGCGTTATCTCGATGCCCATGCCTTTGGCTCGGCGGCGCAAATGGCATATCTGCGCAAAGGCATAAAAGCTAATGTGAATGAGCAATTAGCTGCTATGCAGTCCCAAGGTGAGTTGGCCAGCTTTAAGGCCGAAGGGCAATGGTATTTTTATCATCCCGAGCTGCAAATAACCGCTGCGATACCCAATCGAGTTTGGTTACTCAATCCCTTCGATAATCTATTAATTCAGCGGCAACGATTAAAGCAATGGTTTGATTTTGATTATCAAATTGAAGTCTATGTGCCCGCCGAAAAACGCCAATATGGCTATTACTCCCTCGCAATTTTGTGGCGTGACCGCTTCGTTGGTCGAGTCGATGTTAAAGCCGAGCGGCAAAGCGGTTTACTGCTATTACAGCAGCTGACCTTAGAAGCTGGATTCGATGGCATGGATGATGACTTTTGCGCTGCATTTGAGGCGGCAGTCACTGAGTATGCGCGTTTTAATGGTTGCAGCCGCTGGAAACTGGTGAAGGCTAACCATAAGGCATTTAAACAAAAATACGCACGGCAGCAGAAGATTTAATCGGGATCTTTGTCGTTATCTGTGTGCTTGTCTTTAGTGGGCACATCCATCCAGCGAAAGCACAGGTACAGCAGTGCTAAAAAGAGCAGTGGCAGGCTGGCATAGACTAAGGATAATGAACTATTCTCCCCACGCGCGAGCCAATAGCAGGGAATGTACACTAAGGGATAAGCTAGGGTTCCCCACAGAAAACTCTTATTCATCAGTCGGTAAAACCAGTGCACTTTAATCGTGGTGCGGCTGGCAAGCCCCATCAGGCTTGCGAGGACCACAAAGGGATAACTGAGCAGTGGCAGGCCGCCAAGGAGTAACAATCCCCAAAGCAGATAGTCCTGATAGAAAGTGGTGCTTGCGGTATCCATTGTCTTCTTCCCTGACGATTCTAACTCGAGCGCTTAAGTCTTGGCGCCCACAACTATTCTCACTCGGTAAGCCCTTGCTGCATTTTAAGCCAAAAGCCTTGTTGGCAGAGATTACTAAAGGACTTTTGCTGCGGCGAAATCTCGATATCAGCCGTCACGACGCGATAGCTGAGCCAATAATCGGCACAAACCATGTCTGACTCATTCACCTGTGTATCTTGCTCGCTTAACAGACTGACCACAACCCCGTTGTCGAAGTGATACAAGGTCAAGGATTCGCAAATCTCCGCATTATCGTCCCGATAACTGTGCTGCTCTTGGGTGTGGCTCACCACTGAAACCGGGCTAGGATAACCTTGAATGGCGAGAATATAGCTGGCGAGTTGTTGCATTATTTCCCTAAGTGACTCAATGCTTGAACTGTTAAAAACAAAAAAGCACAGCTGCGCTATCGCTAACTGTGCTCTTTCAAACATGCATTATAAGTTAATCCGCGGCGTTCAGCTTTTTCTCAAGCTCGTTCACTTGTGCCTGCAGGGCTTCTAACTTCTCGCGGGTTTTTAGTAAAACATGCTGCTGTACTTCAAATTCTTCACGGGAAACCAGATCTAACTTGAGCAATTGATTTTGCAGCACTTGCTTGCTGCGCTCTTCAAATTCACCGGCAAATTGCTTAAGACCGCTGGGCAAACTGTCGCTCAGTTGCTTCGCCATTTCTTCGATTTTCTTTGGATTGATCATAATCTTGTCCGCCTCTTTGCTGAATGGATGAATTGTAACTCAGTACGTTAGCTTTCAAAAGTAAAGCCGCGGATTGGGTTGTGCTCATCCCCACTATTGCGCGCTTTGTCACGGTGGTGTGATAACGATTGCAAGGGGATTTGTTGGCCTTAAAACCTTAGCTTCTGCTATGATCCCATCCCCCTTCTGAAGACTTGTTTGGATATTGCGCGAAGATGAAACTCAATCCTGCCCAAAATGATGCTGTTCATTATGTTTCGGGTCCCTGCTTAGTGTTAGCGGGCGCGGGCAGTGGCAAAACACGCGTAATTATCAACAAAATTGCCTACCTAGTGCAAAAGTGTGGCTACAATGCGCGCAATATCGCAGCCGTAACCTTTACCAACAAAGCGGCGCGCGAGATGAAGGAGCGGGTCGCACAGTCTATGGGGCGCAAAGAGGCCAGAGGTTTGTGGATTTCGACCTTCCACACTCTGGGGCTTGAGATTGTAAAACGAGAGCATAAAGTGCTGGGATTAAAGCCCGGTTTCTCGTTATTCGATGATCAAGACACGCTCGCGCTCCTCAAAGAGCTGACTCAAAAAGAATTACAGGAAGATAAAGACTTACTCAAAGCCCTTGCTGGGGCGATTTCCAACTGGAAGGGTGGGCTGATTATTCCCGACCAGGCGCGCAAACTGGCAAAGGATGAACAGCAGCAGTTGTTTGCCATGTTGTATCAGCGTTATGCCCAGCATATGAAAGCCTACAACGCCTTAGATTTCGATGACTTAATTCTGCTGCCTACCCTATTGCTAAGGCATCACGAAGAAGTGCGTACGCGCTGGCAAACCAAGATCCAATACCTGCTGGTGGACGAATATCAGGATACCAACACTTCCCAGTATGAAATGGTTAAGTTACTGGTGGGCGAGCGCGCGCGATTTACCGTGGTGGGGGACGACGACCAGTCTATCTATTCATGGCGCGGGGCTAAGCCGCAGAACTTAGTGCTGTTGGGCAAAGATTTTCCCAAGCTTAAGCTGATTAAACTCGAGCAGAATTATCGTTCTAGCCAACGTATTTTGCGGGCGGCTAACATCCTTATCGCCAACAATCCCCATGTGTACGATAAGTCGTTATTTAGCGAACTGGCTTATGGTGAGCCGATGAGGGTGCTGTTTGCCGCCAATGAGGAGCAAGAAGCTGAGCGTGTAGTGGCCGAAATCATTCGCCACAAGTTTGTCGGCCGTACCCAATTTGGTGACTACGCGATTCTGTACCGGGGTAATCACCAGTCTCGTCTGCTCGAACGGGCACTGATGACTAACCGTATCCCCTACAAGTTAAGTGGCGGCACCTCGTTTTTTGCCCGTGCCGAGATTAAAGACATCATGGGCTACCTCAAATTGGTGGTAAATCCCGACGATGATAACGCCTTTTTGCGGGTGGTGAACTTACCTAAACGCGGCATAGGTCCGTCGACCTTAGAGCGTTTGGGTAACTTCTCAAACGAGAAACATATCTCTATGTTTGAGGCGATTTTTGACCCAGAGCTGAATCATCATTTGCCGCCTAATGCCATGTCGGCCTTGTATCAATTTGGTCGCTTTATTGTCGATACCGGGGAGCACGCCGAGCGAGGCGAGCCGGTTGAGGCGGTAAAACAATTGATCCGTAAGATTAATTACGAAGACTATTTATACGAGACCAGTACCAGTGCCAAGGCCGCCGAGATGCGGATGAAAAACATCTCCGAGTTGTATCGCTGGGTGACGGAAATGCTCTCGGGTGATGAGTTAGAAGAACCTATGACCTTGCCTGAGGTGGTTAACCGCCTGACGCTTAGGGATATGATGGAGCGTAACAGCGAGGATGAAGGCGGGGATCAGGTGCAACTCATGACGTTGCATGCCTCTAAAGGGTTGGAATTCCCCTTCGTGTTTATGGTGGGGGTTGAGGAGCGCATTCTGCCGCATCAAACCAGCATAGATGAAGATAACGTCGACGAGGAACGTCGTCTGGCGTATGTGGGGATTACGCGCGCGCAACGCGAGCTATGGTTTACCCTCTGCCGTGAGCGTCGCCAGTTTGGTGAAACCATGCGCTGCGAGCCGAGTCGTTTTCTGCATGAGTTACCGCAGGATGACCTTATTTGGGAAAACCGTAAACCGCAGCAAACCGAGCAGGAGCGTATGCAGACCGGGCGCAGCCATATCTCGAATTTAAGGGATATGTTTAAAAAGCAGTAATCACAGGATTTATCATGTGATCACTGCATTCAGGCACAGACCTGTTGTGTGGTGTCTGCCAATAAAAAAGGGTGAGCTAAGGCACCGCCTTGGCCGTAGCGGTAACCTAAGGCCTGGAATATCTTAATCTGCTCTGCGGATTGCAGCCCATCGACAAAGGTTTGTAAGTCTAAGGTCGAGGCAGCTTTCTGGTAGGCTGACATCAGCTTAATATGCTGTTCATCCGGCAGTTGCTTGATGATGTTCCCATCGAGCTTTAAGCCCTTGATGGGTAAGAATAACAAACTATTTAATGAGCTGTGGCCACTGCCGTAGTGGCTGATACCCAAGTTCACGTCCAGCTTTTTCAACAACTCAAAGCCATTAATGTGATTCTCTGTTTCCAGCACTAACGCCTTTTCATTAAAAAACAGCCATAGCTGCGGCAGCGCAAGTTTAGTCTGTTTTAGGGCGTTTTTAAGGCCGCGCAGTACGTGCTTATGCTTTAGATGTTGGCTCGACAGCATAAGGTGTAATTCGACTTTATCCCCTTGGCTGGCCAGCAGTTGATGATAACTCTTATCCAGCAAGCTAATAGTATACTTATCCAGTTCGACCATAAGGTTAGCTTGCTCGGCTAACTGGCTGAGGATCTCCTGTGGAATGGTGCCCCACTGTGGATGTTCCCAAGTTAAACGGCATTCTAAAGCTTGGGTTTGTTGCGTCTGTAAATCGACAACAGGTAAGAATTGAAGCTGTAACTCACCAGCTTGCAGCGCCTGTTTAAAATCATTCTCGAAGGCAATATCCTGCATCTTTTGCTGAGAGGCGCTATCGTCGAAAATCACATAGCAGCCTTTACCATTCGCTTTGGCTTGGTACATGGCCGTATCGGCATTGCGCAGCATAGACTCGCTAGTATCCAGCTTATTGCCGCTGATGGTGATGCCGATACTCGCGCCTGAATGGAATTCCACTGCGCCTAATTTATAAGAGAGTGAGATTTTTTGAATCACCCGCTCGGCCACATCGCGGGCATCGTTTATGCCGTTGATGCTATCGAGCAGAATAACAAACTCATCGCCACCGAGTCTGGCTAAGGTATCGTTACTGCGAATACAGGCGCGTAGGCGGGTGGCAGTTTCAATTAAGAATCTATCCCCCTCTAAATGTCCCATAGTGTCGTTAATCTGCTTGAAGCGGTCGAGGTCGATAAACAGCAGGGCAAACTGCTCTAGGCTATGGCGCCGCACGTGTTTAATGGCTTGGTTGAGGCGTTCCATAAACATGGCGCGATTCGGCAGCCCTGTGAGTGCATCGTGCTTAGCATCATGGACGAGCTTGGCCTCCATATTGCGGCGTTGGCGGATTTCTTTTTCAAGATCCTTATTCAACTCGGCAAGAGCCGTGGTGCGGGCCGCCACTTTTTCTTCTAATTCTTCATAGCTACGGCGTAATGATTCCGCGACGAGTTTTTTCTCGATGGCAGCACCAATATGCTGAGACACAAACGTCAGCAACTCCAAATCTTTAGTTTGGTAGTTTTGGGTCATGCTAAAGCTGTAAATGGTCAAGGCGCCACGCACTTCGTCGTGAATAAACAATGGAATACCTATCCATTGATGCATCGTTTGAGTGTGGTTCAGCGTTGGTGCCTTAGCGTAGAGTTCACCCGATTGGATCAGCTCATTGATATCATTTTGATCGAGCAAGAGTGGGCGCTTGTGTTTCAGCACATACTCGGTCAACCCATCCTGCAAGGGCCTAGAGCCTGGATGTTGGTTACCTAATTGCGACACGTAAAACGGGAAGGTTAGGTGAGTACCTTCTTCATCTAAAAGCGCGATATAGCAGTTATTAGCCGGGATCAGATGACGAATGACATTATGCAGCTGGGAATAGAAGTCTGGGTTGTCAGAACCTGAACTTGCCAGCTCTGCGATCTCAAATAATGATTTTTGCAGCCGCTCGGCTCTACGTCGCTCGTATACTTCTTGCTTGAGTTTATCGTAGGCTTGGCTGAGTTCCTTGGTGCGTTGTTGAATAGCTTGTTCTAGTTGTTCTTGATGTTTAAGCCTTTCCATTACGCCGGCAATGTGGTGGCAAATAAAGGTCATTAATTCGACCTCAATATCGCCGTAACTTACATTGGTATCATAGGTTTGCACTACGAGTACCGCGGTTACTATGCCTTCATGTTTAATAGGCACGCCTAACCACAGATGACAAGGCGAGCCGAGATTGACTATCTCTCCCGCTTGAACCAGTTCGTCAACTTTAGCCTCATCGCACAATACGGTTTCGCCGGTGCGAAAGACATAGCCGGTTAAGCCCTGTTGTAGCAGTGTGGAAAGCGATTGCTCGGGATAGAGTTGGGCGGGGTGGGCGTCTTTTTCATCGGCGAAGAAGGGAACAGAAATGTCTCCGCTATTCACATCTAGAGTGGCAATAAAAAAATTATCGGCAGAGATCAGTTGCTTTAGGTGATGATGCACACCTAGATAGAATTCTTCGAGGGAAGGAACCTGAGTCGCAATATGGGATAATTCGAGTAACGCATTTTGAACGACTTCGGCACGCTTATACTTATGCGCCAAATATTTGAGGCGATTCAGTCTCTTTTTTAAGCGTTCAACCTCATGAGCTCGAGGCGGGGTAGTTCCATCTTCATCCCTAAACATGATACTCACTAATCAGTTCTGCGTTAATTGTTTACCAAACGTTATAATTAACATGAAATACCGTAACATCCAAGCCATATTTACGATGGTCTTTCGCTGAAAAAGCATGCGAATGTATCAAAACTTGAGCAGTCAGTAAAAAAAGTGCAAAACAGCTATAGACTCAAGGGCTATTTGTCCATACTATATGCGGCGCTAACCAAGGCGAGCGCCCATAGCTCAGCTGGATAGAGCGCACCCCTCCGGAGGGTGAGGCCGAAGGTTCGAATCCTTTTGGGCGCACCATCTCTCCGAATGAGTTGTGAGCTTGAGGTTAGCAGTAAAGTGAAAGTCAGTGGTGATTGTAGCTCAGTTGGTAGAGTCCCGGATTGTGATTCCGGTTGT
>AACY020561151.1_pt1 | contig 57418 bp, 46 predicted proteins | sample 267378 | NCBI WGS metagenome assembly AACY02 (sample SAMN02954345, study PRJNA13694) | marine metagenome | biome: aquatic; feature: ocean; material: water; isolation source: isolated as part of a large dataset composed predominantly from surface... | reverse complement strand
CCCCGCCTGCTGCAGGCTTCCGGAACGTGCCGCTCAGGGCGCCATGCGCCGCAGCACGTCGTCGCGCCGGATGAAATGATGGTAAAGCGCGGCCAGCGCGTGCAGGCCGATCACGAAGTAGAACGCGTTGCCGATCAGTTCGTGCGCTTCCTTGATCGTCGGCCGCAGCGCCTTGTCGGGGCCGAACAGCGTGAACGATATACCGAGCCAGTCGAGCGACACCGGCTTGCCGCCCAGGTTGATCATCATGATGCCGAGCAGCGGCTGCGCGAGGATGAACAAATAGAGCGCGAAATGGGCGAGCTTCGAGAGCCAGCGCAGCAGCGCCGCTTGCGGAATGGCCTGCGGCACACGGCTGACGGCTCGCCACAGCACGCGCAGCACCGACAGCACGAGCACGAGCGTGCCCGCGGTGAGATGCACGTTCATCCAGAACACCCGGCTGTCGCTGCCTTTCGGCCCGCGGATTTCGATGGCTAGGTAGGCCAGCGCCACCAGCAGGAAGACGGCCCAGTGGAAGAAGATCGCGGGCGAGCTGTAGCGCGTCTGTTTCGCGAGGATGTTTCTCATGCTTCGTCTCGTGTTGTATGCGGGGACGGGCGCATGCGGCCACCGGCCGGCGCCCGGCAAAACTGCCCCGATTGTAGCTGCACGGGCGCACGGTTTTGCACGACGCGCGCAAATATCCGACGAATCGGCCACGCACGCCGTGCAGCGCACCATATGGAAAATCCGCATCGCGCGCCGGGACGGCTGTGGCACGATGAAGCTTTGGTGCGACGGCGCGCGGGCATCATGAGCAAGGCGTTCTTCGTTGCGGCCTATCGGCTGATCGCCGCGTTGCTCGCGGTATCCACCACGCTGCACAGCGTCGCCGACTACTGGCACCTGCCGGGCTTTCATCTCGGCAACTACCTCAGCTACTTCACGCAACTGAGCAGTCTCTACGCGGCCGCGATGCTCGCCGTCGGGCTCTGGCGCATCGCGCGCCCCGGCTCGGCCCGCTACGAATCGATGCGCGGCGCCGCGGTGCTGTACGTATTGATCACCGCGATCGTCTACGAACTCCTGCTCGCGCGGCTCGATGCGCTGCGCCACGTCACGCCGGCGTTCAACAACTGGGTGCTGCACCGGATCGTGCCGCTCGTCATGCTGTGCGACTGGCTGTATGTGGAGCCGCGCCTGCCGATCCCGCGGCGCAGCGCGTTCGTGTGGCTCGGCTTCCCGATCGTCTATCTCGGCTATACGCTCGTGCGCGGCTCATTCGAGAACTGGTATCCGTACCCGTTCGTCGATCCGCGGCCGCACGGCTACTTGCCGGTCGCGATCCAGTGTTCGCTGATCGCGCTGGGCGCGGCGGCGCTCGCCATGGGTATTCGCTGGCTCGGCAATCACGCGAGACAGTCCGGTGCGGTGACGCTCAGGAAAGGATGAAGGCGGGAGCGTGTGCGCCGCCCGGCGCACACGGGGTGAAGAGAGACGTCAGCCGCCGTTGCGCGGCAGGAAGTTCATCGGATCGACGACCTTGCCGTTCTGGCGGACTTCGAACTCGAACGTCGAGCGGCCGCTCGCGTCCGCGCCCATTTCGGCGACAGGCTGGCCCTGGCGCACCGCGTCGCCCTCGTTGACGAGCAGTTTGCCGTTGTGTCCGTAGGCCGTGATGAGCCCGTTCTCATGCTTCAGGATCACGAGCGGGCCGTATGCCTTGACGCCGGACCCGGCATAAACCACGCGCCCGGCCGCCGCGGCCCGCACCGAATGGTCGGGCCCGGATGCGACGATCACGATGCCGCGCGTCTTGCCGGCCGAGAACGGCGTCGCCACGGCACCGGTGGCCGGCCAGGCGAGCGAGCCCGGCTGCGCGGCCGCCGCGGGCGGCTGCCCGAGCGACGTCGCGGCAGGCGGCGGCGCGACGCGCAGCACTTGACCGGGATACACGGCATCGGTCGGCGCCATGTGGTTCCAGCTGGCCACGTCCTGGACGCGCTGCCCGTACGCGTTCGCGACGCCCGCGAGCGTATCGCCCGGATTCACGCGGTAATAGCCGGCGATCACGCCCGGCGTCGCGGCCGACGTGGGTGCCGGCTGGCGTGCAGGCTGCCAGCTGTCGGTCCACGGCGTCATCGTGCAGCCCGTCAGCGCGATGGCTGCGGCGACGAGCACCGCCTGCGGCAGCCGGCGCGTCAGCGCATCGTGGATGGGAATAGTTTCTCTCAAAGGTCCTCCCGGATTTGCGTCGTTGCGCCGCCCACCGCCCCCCGGCGCGCGACGCACGATGTCCGGCCGAACGGCCGGACCAATCAGTATCCGACCGCGCTTGCGGCCGTCAGTTTCCACAGCGGGACGTTGGTGCGAATGGACTCATCGGCCCCTTTTTCGCGTGTCCCGATCGGCAAAGATACCATTTGTGGCGGTCAAGGCCGCGTCAGGCGCCTGATCCGGCAACAATCTTGCGGCATCGCCCCGGCGCTCCTGTGGCCGGCAAGCCCCCCCGCACGGGCCGTCAGGCGGGCCTGAAGCGGCTCGTCCGCATGCCGTGCCGCCCTCGCGGGCAGTACCGATCCCGTCACATTCTTCCCTTCGATCGCCACCTATACTCGGTGATGCACTGCGCGACCCAACGACAACGAGGAGCATGACAATGAACAACGCGACGTTTCTTTCCGTGCAGCTCGACGCCGACGACTTCTCCGGTTCCAGCGGCCTGGTCGAATTGCTCAACCGGCACCTGCTGTTCGCGACCGACGTCGCCGAGGCGGCCGATGCGCTCGTCCAGCTGGCGAGCGTCGCGCACATGACCGGCGCCACGCGCCACAGCGTCGAGCTGCCGATCCTTGCGATCGAGCGGCTGCGCGATGCGCTCGATACGCTGAGCGGCTACGACGAAACGTGGCTGCAGGTGCTGGAACCGGCCGAAGCGCTGTACCGGGATATCGGGCGCGGCCGGCGCGCACTGCACTGAACTGACGGCTCGCGCGACACGCGCGCCGCCAATGGAAACAGCCCGCCGTTCCGGATGACGGAACGGCGGGCTGTTCGTACTTCGGGGGCCGGATCAGGCCGCCGGGGCGGCCCAACCCTTAACGACCCTTGTAGATCGGGGCGTCGTCAGCGATGCGCTTGACTTGCCAGCCGGTCTTGGCCTTGGCCGGTGCGCCGGATTCTTGCGCAGCGGCCGGTTGCGCGCCGTAGCCGGTCGTGTCGGCAGCGGCGACGTTCTGTTGCGGGTTCAGGCGGGCTTCAGCAGCCAGGATGCCTTCCGGGTAGTTCGTACGGTCGCTGCCCAGCTTGTAGCCGGCCTGTTGGACGGCGACCAGATCGGCCTTCACTTGTGCACGGGTGACGGGCGCGTTCTGTTGGGCGAACGAGACGGCGGGAACGGCGAGGACGGCAGCTGCGGCGAACGTTGCGATCAGCGATTTCATGATTACCTCCGGGATTTTTTTGCTCCGCCGCACACACCATGTCTGCAGCGATGGAACAGAGTTTAGTCCCGGCAGCACCTAGGGAAAACCATGAAAGAACGAAAACACTGTTTCCCCGGAGCCAACAATGTCGGCATCCGGGATAGAAAAACCCTATTCAAAGAATAGATTTTCGCAACAATGTTGCCGCCGCCAGCCCGTTACGACCAGTTCGCGTGGAAGCTGCCCGGCTTGTCGGTACGCTCGAACGTGTGCGCGCCGAAGAAATCCCGCTGCGCCTGCACGAGGTTCGCCGGCAGCCGCTCGGAGCGGTAGCTGTCGAAGTACGCGACCGCCGACGCGAACGCCGGTACCGGCACGCCGGCCTTCACCGCGGCGACCACGACGTCGCGCAGCGATGCCTGGTAATTCGCGGCGATGTCCTTGAAGTACGGATCGAGCAGCAGGTTCGCGAGCGCAGAATCCTTCGCATACGCGTCCGTGATCTTCTGCAGGAAGCGCGCGCGGATGATGCAGCCCGCACGGAAGATCTTCGCAATCGTCCCGAGATCGAGGTTCCAGCCGTACTCTTCCGACGCCGTACGCAGTTGCGCGAAGCCCTGCGCGTACGAGATCACCTTGCTCAGGTACAGCGCGCGACGCACCGCTTCGACGAACGCGGCGCGATCGCCTTCGAACGGCGCGGCGGCCGGGCCCGACAGGACCTTGCTGGCCGCGACGCGCTCGGTCTTCAGCGACGACAGCACGCGCGCGAACACCGATTCGGTGATCAGCGGCAGCGGCACGCCGAGATCCAGTGCATTCTGGCTCGTCCACTTGCCGGTGCCCTTCTGCGCGGCGCGATCGAGGATCACGTCGACCAGGTGCTTGCCGGTTTCCTCGTCCTTCTTGCCGAAGATCTTCGACGTGATCTCCATCAGGTAGCTGTCGAGCTCGCCCTGGTTCCACTCGGTGTACACCGCGCCGAGTTCGTCGTTGGTCAGGCCCGCGACGTCCTTCAGCACCGCATAGCTTTCGGCGATCAGTTGCATGTCGCCGTATTCGATGCCGTTGTGGACCATCTTCACGTAATGGCCTGCACCGTCCGGGCCCATGTAGGCGACGCACGGCTCGCCGTCCGACGGCGCCTTGGCGGCGATCTGCTTGAGGATCGGCTCGACGAGGTCGTATGCGTCACGCTGGCCGCCGGGCATGATCGACGGGCCGCGCAGCGCGCCCTCTTCGCCACCCGACACGCCGGTGCCGATGAAGTGCAGGCCCGATTGCGCGAGTTCCTGGTTGCGGCGGATCGTATCGGTGAAGTGCGTATTGCCGCCGTCGATCAGTACGTCGCCCTTCTCGAGCAGCGGCTTGAGCGACGCGATCGTCGCATCGGTCGCCTCGCCGGCCTTCACCATCATCAGGATCCGGCGCGGCGTTTCGAGCGACGCGACGAACTCCTCGAGCGTGTAGGTCGGCACCAGATTGCGGCCGGGGAATTCGGCGATCAGTTCGTCGGTTTTCTCGCGGCTGCGGTTGTACACCGACACCGCGTAACCGCGGCTCTCGATATTGAGTGCGAGATTGCGGCCCATCACCGCGAGCCCGATCACACCGATTGCTTGTTTGCCCATTAGTCAATTCTCCGGAAAAAACGGGGCGCGACCCGAACCGGGTCGCGCGCACAGGCGAAAGGATAGTGGAAACCCGGCGGCGATGCGCGCTTGCGTGTCATTGCTCCGCGTGCGGCAGCCGCCGGAACACGACGCTCAGGTTGTTCGCCGGCATCTCGACTACCTCGATGCAGTCGAGCCCGCGATCGAGGCCGAGCGCAACGACGGTCTCGAGATCGCGCACGCCCCACGACGGGTCGCGGCTGCGCAATTGCAGGTCGAACGCCTCGTTCGACGGCGCCGTATGCCGGCCCTCGCGGCGATACGGCCCGTAAAGGAACAGCACGCCGCCCGGCCTCAGCAGGCGCGACGCACCCGCGAACAGCGCGTCGGTGCAGGCCCACGGCGAGATGTGGATCATGTTGATGCAGACGATTGCATCGAGCGCGTCGACCGGCCACGACGCGTCGCGCACGTCGAACGCGAGCGGCCCGGCAACGTTGGCGAGGCCCGCATGGGCAACCCACGCGGCGATCGAGCGCCGCGCCTGCGCATCGGGATCGCTCGGCTGCCAGTGCAGGCCCGGCAGCGCCTGCGCGAAGTGGACCGCGTGCTGCCCCGTGCCGCTCGCGATTTCGAGCACGCGGCCACTTGCCGGGAGCACACGGCGCAAGACGTCGAGGATCGGCCCGCGATTGCGTTCGGCTGCCGGCGCCGACAGCCGCGCGGACGGATCGGGAGAAGAGATCGGATCGGTCACGATGCCAGCTCCGGTGCGTGGCCCGCGAGGCCCAGCCGCGCAGTCAGCGCGTCGAGCGCGGGTGCGCAGCGCGCCTCGACCTTCAGCGTGAGCATTGGATCGGCGCGCGTATGGCCGAGATTGAGCGCGGCGACCGGCTTGTTCTGTGCCTGCGCCCACACGCAGAAGCGGTAGCCGGAATACACCATCAACGACGAGCCGACGACCAGCAGCGCATCGGCCGCTTCGAGCGCCTGCGACGCGAGCGCCACGCGCTCGCGCGGCACGTTTTCGCCGAAGAACACGACCGCCGGCTTCAGCAGCCCGCCGCACGCGGGGCACGCCGGAATGCGGAACGTGTCGAGCGCGGCCCATTCGAGGTGCGCGTCGCCATCCGCGGCCGGCTCGGCCTCCGCGCCCAGCAGTTCGGGATTGTCGGCCTCGAGCATGACCTGGATCGTCGCGCGCGCATGATGCGCGCCGCAGCCGAGGCACGTGACGCCGTCGATTCCGCCGTGCAGTTCAATGACGTCGCCGCTGCCCGCGCGCTGGTGCAGGCCGTCGACGTTCTGCGTGACGAGACGCTCGATCCGTCCCGCGTTGCCGAGCCGCGCCAGCGCCACGTGCGACCCGTTCGGCCGCGCGCGGCCGACGACGGGCCAGCCGATCATGCTGCGCGCCCAATAGCGCCGCCGCGCGGCATCGGAGCCGAGGAATTCGTGTAGCTGGATCGGCGGCGAACGCATCCATTGGCCATTGCGGTCGCGATAGCCGGGAATGCCGGAATCGGTGCTGATGCCCGCGCCGGTGAGTACCAGCAGGCGTGGATGACGCTCGACGAACGTGTGCAGCGCATCGAGTGCGGCCGGATCGACGTCGGCGGTTGAGGGGTCGTTCTGAGCTTTGTCGTTCATGTTGGCAACGCGTGATCGGGCGCGCCGGCAAGCCGTGCGCCCGCACGGGCGGCCAGGCACGCCAGCACATGATACAGAACGCCGCGCGATCGGGCCGATGGCCCGCGTCGCACACCGGCGCATAAAAAAAGACGCCCATCCGCCATTCGGCGATGGGCGCTTCAACAATTGATCCATCGGGGTAGTGGATCAACTGACAGCACAATTTCGCGGCGTCCGCCTTGCTGCGGCTGGTGAACGCTTCCCCTGGACTCCATGTGTTCCGCGATGCCGAATGCATCGATGCGCTGCCGGCTTTCCGGCGCATTCCGGTTCGCCCGGTCGCGCCGCCACGATGTATGGCGCGCACACACCTACGCCGCGCGACGACTCGCGTTGCGCGCGGCAGATTGACGATCCGGGATCCGGGCCGGCCATCCGCAGGCATTCACGGTTCATCCCCGACGGCCGACCGGCACCAGTCGGCCTCGTGCGTCATGCCAGCACGTCGTCGTTCAGAACAAACCCGATTGCTCGGACGGAACGGAAAGCCGCGCGCTCACGTCGCCTCGATAAACGGCGAAGCGAATAGCCCGGCAGGTCGACGATTCATGTTTGCAACACGACACGTTGCGATTCGGTCTGTTTTCATTCTCTTGTCCCCGTCTCCGATACGTCCGACCTACTGAAGCGATCGCCGGACCGACTGCGTCCGCGACCGCGCTCACGGCGTGCACAGATATGCAAGGAGCGCACCATGCTTCATGCCGCAAGGCCGCGCGGGCCGATACGGGGCCATCGACGCGCATCGGGCCCCGGCAAGCAGCGCGAACGTTTCGAAACTGAAACGCGGGCCGAGGCGGCTGCCGTTGGCCGGGCATGCCGTCACGCGGCGCCGGCCCGGCCCGCGCGGGTGGCGCGGCGTTGCATCCGCGCGCGATTGCCGAACGGCTTACAATCGCCCCACAGTGCCGCGTTTGCGCGAATGGACGTGCGGGCCCGCCCCGGCATTCCTCGTGCTGCTTCCCCCACCTGACTGGAGACGCCTACCCACCGCATGCCCGACACACACGACTGGCTGGATATCGACTACCGCACGCTGTTTTGCCTGCATCCGGACCGCCGGATCGAACGCGAGAACGATCCCGACCGCTCGCCCGCTCCCCGCTTCTGGCTCGGCCGATGCGCGGACGGCAACCTGGCGGGCGTACGCGCCGACGTGCCTCCCGCTGTCGCCGACGCACTCGCGCGCCTGACCAGCAGCGAACCGCCGTTGGCAGGCCGCATGCAACCCGCGCATCTCGAACGCTATCTCACGCTGCTCGCGCCCGTTCCGCACTGGAACATCGGCCTCGTCTACCCGCTGCCGCACGCACTCGATTTCGACACCGACGCACGCGTCGCGCTGATCGACGGCGACAGTGACGCGGGCCGGCATCTGCTGCATGCGCTGTCCGCACGCGGGATGCCCGGCGGCCTGTTCTCGATGGGGTTTCGGAGCGTCGCCGACCTGTGGGCGCCGTGGTGCGCGGCCGTCGTCGACGGAGAAGTCGCCTCGGTCGCGTTCGCCGCACGGCTGTCCGACGTCGGTGCGGAACTCGGTCTCGCGACGGCCCCTGCGTTTCGGGGGCGCGGCCTCGCGGCGGCGGTGACCGCCGCGTGGTCGCGCCTGCCGTCGCTTCAAACGCGCACGCTGTTCTACAGCACCGACAGCGACAACCGCGCGTCACAACGCGTGGCGTCGCGCCTCGGCCTCACATTGCGTGGCACGACGCTGCGGGTGGGATAGTGCCGGGGCCGGCGCGACACCTCAACGAAAGGCTTCGATAGCCCTGATGCGACGCTCGGTTTCGTTGACGAAGCAACTGTCGACTTCCACGAGCCCGAGCGTGCCGCCCGCATCGGGCTGCCGCGATTCCGCACAGGCGGCATCCCGCGCCTTGAGCCAGCGGCGCTCGTCGTTGCGCAACCTCGCCTTGCCCTGCTCGTCCAGGTTCGCCATCTTCGTCTTGTAGACGGCATTCAAGCGCTTGTCGGCCGCTTCGTATTTCAGCGCCAGGCAATTGCGGATGTCGGCCGTGTAACCCGTTTGCTCGGCGGTCTTGCAGATAGCGGCGCGCTCGGCATCGTCCGCGAGCGCGTCCGACGCGACCGCGAAAAGCATCGCGCTTGCCGCCAGACCGATCGCCATGCGTTGAAGCGTGTTCATCCGGATTCGTTGTGTTCAATGACGAAAGGCACCGATTATGCACGGCCCGCTGCCCGCATGACCTGCGTTGCCTCGACGTCGACCGGTCACCGCGCATGCCGTGCCGCGCAACCGTCGTGCAAACACGCTAGCATTCGGACACGCAACGTCGCACGTTCGCTTCACGCCGCCGCCAAGGACTCGACATGACCACGCCCGCTCCTGCCCGCCCCGATGTCGCGCATCGTGTCTTTTCGGACGGACGGTTGTCGATCGGCCTCACGCTTCCGCTGCTTCGCACCGGCCATATCGTCGCCGACTTCGACGAGCAGCTCGAACTCGCGGCGCTGGCCGACATGCACGGCTTTCGCGCGCTGTGGATTCGCGACGTGCCGCTGAACAGCGCCGACTACCCCGATCCGGTCGGCCATCTCGACCCGTGGGTCCTGCTCGGCGCACTGGCGTCACGCACGCGGCGGATCGCGCTCGCCAGCGGCGCGATCGTGCTGCCGCTGCGTCATCCGCTGCATATCGCGAAAGGCGCGCTGTCGGTCGCGACGCTGTCGGGCGGCCGCTTCGTCCTCGGGCTCGGCTCCGGCGACCGGCCGCCCGAATATGCGGCGTTCGGTGTCGATGCGCAGACGCGGCGCGACCGCTACCGCGCACACTGGGACGTCGTCGCTGCCGCGCTCGGCGTGCCGTCGCGCGTCCTGCCCGACGAAGCGCCGCCCGATGCGCCCGAATTCACGCTGCTGCCGCGCGGCGCCGACGCGGTGCCGATGCTGGCGGTCGGCTCGGGCGGGCAAAGCGTCGACTGGATCGCACGGCACTCGATCGGCTGGATGACGTACCACCGCGATCCGGACACGCAGCGCGCGCGCTATTCGATGTGGCGCGCGGCGGTCGACCGGCTCGCATCGCCGGCCTTTCGCGCATTCGGCGTGTCGATGCGGCTCGATCTCGTCGCGGATCCCGACGCGCCAGCCATCGCATTGCCGCTCGGCTATGCAACCGGCCGCCGCGCATTGATCGACATCCTGCGGGATATGCGCGCGTCAGGCACGCATCACGTCACGCTGAATCCGGGCTCGGACCGGCCCGTGCGCGAAGTCATCGAGGAAATCGCGGAACACGTTCTGCCGGTTTTTCACGACGAGCGAGCGTGATTCCGCAGGATTCCAGATTAATTCGATCCGACGCGTGCGCGGCTCATCGGTGCAGACGAGCAGGCATTACAAATGCCTTACGCGCTGACGATTGAAACGACCCAACCTGTCCGACGACCTGCAGTCTGCGTCGGACACATGACTGCGCAAACGCGCCGCAAACGCCCGCGCCGCGTCGGGTATGCCCGATTCGAATGGCCGTCGGTGGAACTATTCGGTTCCAATCGCAATCATGTTAACTTCCGTCCATCGTTCAGCCTGGCGGGCCGCGCGCCGATGCGCGCCCGCATGCCTACTCCATGCGACATTTCCTCCTCGGCTGGCTGCTGGCCGCCGTCGTCTCGGCCGCCCATGCGGCCGTTCCCGCCCCGACCGCCGCGTCGGCCGCTTCCGGCGCCGCGCCCGCGCTGACGCCGCAACAGGCGCAGCAGGCACTCAACGTGCTCGAAAATCCGCGCGAGCGCGCTCAGGTCGAAACGACGCTGCGTGCGATCGCGGCCGTCGGTGCGCTGAGTGCACCCGCGATCGCGGCGAGCGATGCAGCGGCAGCCAGCGCCGCGTCGGCCACCGCGACCCCGGCCGCACTGACCTCGAACGGGCTCGCATCGATGCTCGTCCGGCAGGGGTCGCGCTGGACCATCGAAATCGGCGGCGCGCTGAAGGAGTCGCTGCACTCGCTGCTCGACGTCGGCTCGGTCGGCAGCTGGTGGCATGACAAGCTGGTGCGCGCCGACGAGCGCGCGGATCTTGCACACGCGCTCTGGATCATCATCGCTGTGCTCGTGCCTGCGCTCCTCGTCGAATGGTTCGCGAAGCGGCTGCTGCGACGTGCGCTGGCCGCGGTGGCCGCTCGGCGCGCCGACACGTGGCGCCGCACCACGCCCGAACCCGAATCCGAGTCCGAGTCCGTTACACCCGGCTCCGCGACGCTCGATGACGGCAACGCGCCACCGGGCACGACCGCCCCGCCAGGCGCTCCCGACGCTCCCGACGCCGCGCCCGCGTCGTCGCAAAGCCGCGGCCACGCGCGCCGCCAAACCACGCTGCTGCACCGGATGCCGCGCGCGCTCGTCAGCCTTGCGTTGCGTGCCGTGCCGCTGCTCGTGTTCGTCGGCGTCGCGAGCCTGACGATGTCGGTGATCGACGATACGAGCACCCCGATCGAATCCGCGCTCGAAGCGCTGATCGACATCTACATGATCTGCCGGCTCGTCACGATCGTCAGCCGGCTGTTCTTCCAGCCCGATGCGCGGCAGTTGCGGTTGCTGCACATCAGCGACGCATGGGCCGACTTCGCGCAACGCTCGATCGCGCGAATCGTGATCGTGGTCGGCGCGTGCACGGCCGCGGTCGAGATCGCCGCGAACTTCGGCCTCAGCGACGCCGGTCACGTCGCGCTGCTGAAAGCCGTCGCGCTCATCGGGCACCTGATGATCTCGGCGCTGATCCTCCGGTGCCGCCTGCCGGTCGCCGCGCGAATCCGCGCTGCCGGCGAGGATCGCCCGTCGTTCACGATGATCGCCAATGCGCTCGCGGACGCGTGGGCGCCCGTATCGGTCTTCATCGTGATGGCCCTGTGGTTCGTGTGGGCGCTCGACGTCCACAACGGCTACCGCGTGCTGATCACGCTCGGCGGCCGCTCGATCGCCGTGATGATCGGCATGCGGATCGTGTCGATCGTCGTGTTCGGCGCGCTCGCGCGGCTGTTCCAGGGCCGCGACGAAGATCGCACGCTCGTCCATGCGCACGCGTACCGCTACTACCCGCTGCTGCGCCAGATCGTGTCGGGCGCGATCGGCATCGTGACCTTCGTGCTGCTGCTGCAGATCTGGGGCGTGCCGATCTTCCGCGCGTTCGAAACCGGCACGATCGGCCACCGGCTCGCGTCGGCGCTGGTGACGATCGCGATTGCGGCCATCGTCGCGCTCATCGTGTGGGAAGCCGCGAACATCGCCATCGAGCGCCGCCTGCAACGATGGACGCGCGAAGGCAATCTCATGCGCGCGGCGCGCCTGCGCACGCTGCTGCCCATGCTGCGCTCGCTGCTGTTCGTGATGATCGCGCTCGTCGTCGTGCTGACGGGCCTCAGCCAGCTCGGCGTGAACGTCGGCCCGTTGCTTGCCGGCGCCAGCATCTTCGGCGTCGCGCTCGGCTTCGGCTCGCAGAAGCTCGTGCAGGATTTCATCACCGGGATCTTCCTGCTGATGGAAAACGCGATGCAGGTGGGCGACTGGGTCACGCTCGCCGGCGTGTCGGGAACGGTCGAGTACCTGTCGATCCGCACCGTGCGGCTGCGCGCCGGCGACGGGTCGTTGTACACGATCCCGTTCAGCTCGGTGACGACCGTCAACAATACGAATCGCGGGCTCGGCAACGCGGCCGTCAAGATCAGCATTGCCTACGGCGAGGACATCGATCGCGCGATCGCGACGCTGAAGGAGATCGGTGCCGCATTGCGCGACGATCCGAAGTACCGCGACGGCATCCTGTCGGACTTCAGCTACTGGGGTATCGACCAGGTCGACGGCGCGACGCTCGTGCTGTCCGGACAGATGCAATGCACGGACTCGACGCGCTGGAGCGTGCAGCGTGAATTCAACCGGCGGATCGCGGAGACGTTCCGCGAACGCGGCATCCGGATCGCCAATCCGCAGCGCAGCGTCGTTGCATACGCGGATGGATCGCGGCCTGTCGTCGAAGAGGCAAACGGCAGCAGCGGCGACAACGGCCAAGCTGCCGAAGCATCGGCCCGGCCGCCGTCGCCCGCCGACCCGGCGCGCAAGCCGGATTGACCGGCCGGTGCCGACGGCGCGCGGCGCTCAACGCGCGGCGGGCTTGTTCCGGCGCCCGGCGCCTTTCACGGCGGGCGGCGATGCCTTCGCCTTTGCGCTGCGCTTCTCCGCCGCGCCCTGCCCCCGCTTCGAGCGTTGAGGGCCGTCAGCCGATACGTCGCGCTGCGCGTGCCATTGCTCGAGCAGTACGCGCGTCTGTTCGGCGATCGTGTCGGTCAGCAGCGCCGCGCGCTCGCCTTCGAATGCCTCCCATTCGAGCAACTGCAGTGCCGAACGCTGCGCGATGTGGAATACCGTGATCTGCCCGAACAGGCTCAGCGCGCGCAACCGCGTGACAGGATCGTTGGCCGGCCGCCCCGAAATACGGCCGATCAGCTCGGCACTCACGTCGTTGAGCGGCTTGCGCATGCGCTTCATCAGGATTTCGCTCGCGCTCGCCGGCTCCTGGCCGCCTTGCTCGCGCGCGAAGAACATCCGCTGGTTCATCGTCTTCGGCGCCGTGAACATCCGGTCTGCGAGCGCACGCAGCAGCCCGACGAATGCGTCGATCAGCGCGTCGACGTCGGCGTCCGCGTCGAGCATCGCCCACGCATGGCCGACTGCCGGTGCGAACACTTCCCAGCCGTTCTCCGCGATCGTCTCCACGCACGCGCGGTACACGCCTTCCTTGTTCTCGAAGTAGTACTGGAGCGCCGGCGCGTTCACGCCCGCCATCGCGGCGATTTCGCGTGTCGATGCCCCCGCGAACCCGCGCTCGCCGAACAGTTCGATCGCCGCCTCGATGATCCGCTGGCGCGTTTCGTCGCCGCGGGCGTAGCCGCCCGCCGACGTACGGCGCAGCTTCTTCGCTTCGTTCATGCCTTCCTCGTCATTCGATCGATCGACATTCTACTTGACACAATTTTATCAACTGGAATAATTCTTCCACTTGGAATAAATTGGACGCCAGCATGTCGACGCTGCAAGACTCGCCACAGAAAGCAAATCGTCAGGAAAACGGAACAACGCCGCGAAACGGCAACGGCACGAAGCGGCGCGTCCTGCTCGTCGTCGCCGTGCTCGCGGCCATCGGCGGTGCAGTCTGGCTCGGCCGCTGGTGGACGGTCGGCCGCTTCATCGAAAGCACCAACGACGCGTACCTGCAGGCCGACAGCATGACCGCCGCGCCGAAGGTCGCTGGCTACGTGACCGACGTGTATGTGCGCGACAACCAGGCCGTGAAAGCCGGCGACCCGCTCGTGCGGCTCGACGTCCGCCAGTACCAGGTCGCACTTGCACAATCGCTTGCGACCGTCGACGCGCGCCGTGCCGACATCGCACGCGCCGAGGCCGACATCAGCCAGCAGCATGCGAATCTCGAGCAGGCCGACGCACAGGCGAAGGTGTCGCGCATCAACGCGCAGCACGCCAGCGACGAATACGCGCGCTATGCGCCGCTCGCCGCGACGGGCGCGGAAACGCACGAACGCGTGGCCGACCTGAAGAGCACGCGCGATCAGGCGGCCGCGACATTCGCCGCGAACAATGCGTCGATCGCTGCCGCCCGCACGCAGATCGCGTCGTACACCGCGCAGCTCCAGCAGGCGCGCGCACAGCTCGAAGCCGCGCAGGCCAGCGCCGCCCAGGCGCAGCTCGACCTCGACAACACGATCGTGCGCAGCACCCTCGCCGGCCGCGTCGGCGATCGCACGGTGCGCGTCGGTCAATACGTGCAGCCCGGCACGCGACTGCTGACCGTCGTGCCCGTGGACGCGATCTACCTCGTCGCGAACTTCAAGGAAACGCAGATCGGCAACATGCGCATCGGCCAGCCCGTCGAACTGCACGTCGACGCACTGCCGGACGGCGCGCTGTCCGGCGTGGTCGACAGCTTCGCCCCCGGCACGGGCGCGCAATTCGCGCTGCTGCCGCCCGAGAATGCGACCGGCAACTTCACGAAGATCGTCCAGCGCGTACCGGTGCGCATTCGCCTCGCCGCGAACGCCCGCGCGCAGCGCATGCTGCTGCCGGGGCTGTCGGTGACGGTCGACGTCGATACGCGCTCGGCCCGCGACGAGACGCATCATGGCTGAGCCGTCCGCCACGATGCCCACGCCGCCGCACGAAGGCCGCGCGAGCGTGACCGACTGGATCGCGGTCGCGGCCGGCGCGCTCGGCGCGCTGATGGCGACCCTCGACATCTCGATCACGAACTCCGCGCTGCCGCAGATCCAGGGTGAAATCGGCGCGACCGGCACCGAAGGCACGTGGATCTCGACCGGCTACCTGATGTCGGAGATCGTGATGATCCCGCTCGCCGCGTGGCTCACGCGCGTGTTCGGGCTGCGCAATTTCCTGCTGACGAACTCCGCGTTGTTCATTGCCTTCTCGATGATGTGCGGCTGGTCGCATTCGCTGCCGATGATGATCGCCGGTCGGATCGGCCAGGGCTTCACCGGCGGTGCGCTGATCCCGACGGCGCAAACCATCATCCGCACGCGGCTGCCGCTGTCGCAGTTGCCGGTCGGCATGACGCTGTTCGGCCTGATCGTCCTGCTCGGGCCGCTGTTCGGCCCCGTGCTCGGCGGCTGGCTCGCGGAAAACGTGAGCTGGAGCTGGTGCTTTTTCCTGAACCTGCCGGTGTGCCTGTTGCTGATGGCGCTGTTGATATTCGGGCTGCCGTCGGACCGCCCGCAATGGCATTCATTCCTGAACGCGGACTGGCTCGGGATCTGCGGTCTCGCGATCGGCCTGAGCTCGCTCACCGTCGTGCTCGAGGAAGGCCAGCGCGAACGCTGGTTCGAATCGCAGATGATCGTCACGCTGAGCGTCGTGTCGCTTGCCGGGATGATCCTGATCGCGTTGTCGCAGATCTTTGCGAAGCGGCCGATCATGCGGTTGTCGCTGATGCGCAACCCGCGCTATGCGAGCGTGATCGTGATCGTGTCCGCGGTCGGTGCCGGGCTGTATGGCGTGTCCTACCTGCTGCCGCAGTTCCTTGCGATCGTCGCCGGCTACAACGCGGAGCAGGCGGGCGCGATCATGCTGCTGTCGGGGCTGCCCGCGTTTCTCGTGATGCCGATCCTGCCGCGCCTGCTCGGCAAGGTCGATTTCCGCATTCTCGTGATCTCGGGGCTGCTGCTGTTCTGCCTGAGCTGCATGCTCGACATCAGCCTGACTGCGCAAAGCGTCGGCCACGATTTCGTCTGGTCGCAGCTCATCCGCGGCGTCGCGCAGATGCTCGCGATGATGCCGCTCAACCAGGCATCGATGGCGGCCGTCGCACGCGAAGATTCGGGCGATGCAGCCGGGCTCTACAACATGGCGCGCAATCTCGGCGGCTCGATCGGGCTCGCGATCATCGGCACCGTGATCGACCGGCGCACGACCTTCCATACGGCCGCGCTGCGCGAATCGGTGACGGCGAACTCGCTGATCGGGCAGGACCGGCTGTCGGCCTACGCGGCCAACTGGTTCTCGCACACCGGCGATCTCGCGTATTCGAACATGCGCGCGCTCGGACAGCTGGCGCAGCAGATCCAGATCCAGGCCGTCGTGATGACCTATTCCGAAACCTTTTATCTGCTGGGCCTCGCGCTGCTCGCCTGCGTGCCGCTCGCGCTGCTGCTGAGAACGCCGCGCGGGCCGCAGCCGATGTCGTCCGGCCACTGAACCGTCTTACGCGATGAAACCCTTCTCCCTGCCCCGCCGCCCTGCGCTCACGCTGTGCGCGGCCGCGTGCCTGCTCGCCGGCTGCACGGTCGGCCCCGACTACCGCGGCGCGCCCGCCGCACCGGATGCGCCGACCTTCGTGCGCGCGCCTGCCTCCGGCGTCGACCCCGCTGCGCCCGCGCCGAGCGCATGGTGGCATGCGCTCAACGATCGCCAGCTCGACGACCTGATCACCGCCGCGCTCGCGTACAACCCCGATCTGCACGCGGCGCAGGCCCGCTTGCGCGCCTCGCGCGCGCAGCTCTCGCAACAACGTGCGGCCCAGTTGCCGAAGTCGTCGGCCACCGTCGCCGCCATCCGCATGCGCGAGCCGGACGTCAGCGCGCTCGGTTCGCTGCTGCCGTCGAACGGTTCGAGCCAATCGAGCGGCACCTCGCCGTCGCTGGGTGGCTCGGGCCCGCTACAGCTGTATTCGGCAGGCTTCGACGCAACCTGGGAAATCGACCTGTTCGGCGGCACGCGCCGCGCGGTCGAAGCAGCATCCGCGCAGGCGGAAGCGGTCGATGCCGATCTCGCCGACACGCAGGTGTCGATCGCGGCCGAAGTCGCGAATGCATACGTCGACCTGCGCGACCAGCAGCAGCGGCTTGCGCTGTCGCGGCGCACCGCCGAGTTGCAGCAACGGATGCTCGAACTCACGCAGCAGCGCCGTGCGCGCGGCGTCGCGGCCGACGTGGATCTCGAGCGCCTGACCACACAGGTCGAAACCACGCGCGCGTCGCTGATCCCGCTTGACGCTCAAGTCACGGAGTCGCTCGACCGGCTCGCGATCCTGACGGGCCGCGCGCCCGGTGCACTCGACGCAGCACTGTCGACACCGGACGCGCCGCTGCCGACACTGCCCGGCAGCGTCGCGATCGGCGATCCGGCCACGCTGCTGAAGCAGCGCCCCGACATTCGCGCGGCCGAACGCCGGCTTGCATCGAGCAACGCGCAAATCGGCGAGCACGTCGCCGATTATTTCCCGAAGGTGACGCTGCTCGGCGATCTCGGCTTCAGCGCGACCGACCCCGGCCACCTGTTCCGCAAGCAGAATTTCACGTGGGTCGGTGCACCGTATCTGCAATGGAACATTCTCGACTTCGGGCGCACGCGCGGAGCGGTGCGCGCGGCCGAAGCGTCGCGCGACGAAGCGGAAGCGAATTATCAGAAGGCGGTGCTCGGCGCCCTGCAGGATGCCAACACGGCGTTACAGCGTTACGGGCACCAGCGCGAACACGTCGTTGCGCTCACCAAGGTGCAGACGTCGGCCGTGCATTCCCGGGCGCTGATGGACGAGCGCTATCGCGCGGGCGTCGCATCGATGATCGACCTGCTCGATACGCAGCGCGAAGCGCTGTCCGCGCAACAGAACGTGATCGCCGGGCAGGCCGAGCTGATCAAGGACTACGTGTCGCTGCAGAAGAACCTGGGGCTCGGGTGGCAAGCGGGCGCGGGTTGATGCCGAGTTGATCGGTGCCGCACGGCCGGGTTGGTCGAGGCTGTTGCGGCGCCGACGCTCGATATGCGAATCGCAAGACTTCAATGCGTCCACGTTCGACGCTCACGGCCCGCTTCACGATGCGCGACGCAACAACCCCATTGCGCACGCAACAATATTCATCGTCTGCGCCGATGAAAGCCGCGCTCACGCCGCATCGACGCCGCCGCTATCGGAAACATATCCAATATCAATTAGCCAATCGTCTGACGATCTCTTCTAATTCAGTCGGCTTCCCCACCACCGATCGGATTCAAGGAGTTCCATCGTCATGTCCTCATCCTCCCATCGCGTGCTGAGACACGCAATCGCTGCGATCTGCGTTGCACTTTCCGCGTCCCCCCATGCCGCCGAACTCACGCGAGACACGGGTGCCCCCGTCGGCGACAACGAGAATTCGCAGACGGCGGGCCCTGCCGGCCCCGTACTCCTGCAAGACTCCGCACTCATCGAGAAACTGCAGCGCTTCGATCGCGAGCGCATTCCTGAACGTGTCGTGCATGCACGCGGCACCGGCGCATTCGGCGAGTTCGTGCCCACCGCCGACATCTCGAACCTGACAAAAGCGAAGGTCTTCACGCCCGGTACCCGCACACCCGTGTTCGTGCGCTTCTCCACCGTGATGGGCTATCGCGGCTCACCTGAACAGGCGCGCGATCCGCGCGGTTTCGCGGTGAAGTTCTATACGCAACAGGGCAACTGGGACATGGTCGGCATCAACTGGCCCGTGTTCTTCATTCGCGACGGCATCAAGTTCCCCGACTTCGTTCACGCGAACAAGCCGAGCGCCGTGACCGGCGTGCAGGATCCAAACCTCGCATTCGACTTCTTCGCGCATACACCCGAAGCGACGCACATGCTGACGATGCTGTACACGAATGCGGGCATGCCCGATTCGTATCGTCACATGGACGGCTTCGCGGTGCATGCGTTCAAGTTCGTCAATGCGCGCGGCGACGTGCACTACGTGAAGTTCCACTGGAAAAGCCAGCAAGGCGTGCACGGACTGCGTCCGCAAGAGATCGACGCATCGATCGGGCGCGACTGGAACATGATGACGAACGACCTGTACGGCGCACTCAAGCAAGGCGACTTCCCGAAGTGGGATCTGTACGTGCAGGTGCTCACGCCGCAGGACCTGAACCGTTTCGACTTCGATGCGCTGGACGACACGAAGGTGTGGGCCGGTGTGCCCGAGCGCAAGATCGGCACGATGACGCTGAACCGCGTGCCCGACAACTACTTCCAGTCGACCGAGGAATCGGCGTTCGCGCCGTCGCGGCTCGTGCCCGGCATCGAACCGTCCGAAGACCGGATGCTGCAGGACCGGCTGTTCGCGTACGCCGACACGCAGATGTACCGGCTCGGCGCGAACTACATGGACCTGCCGATCAACCGGCCCGTCGTGCCGGTGGCCAACAACAACCAGGACGGCAAGATGAACGCCGGCGACCGCAAGGGCGAGGTGAACTACGAACCGTCCACGCTGCATGAACTCGCACCGGATCCGCAGTACAAATCCGTTCGCACGGCGCTCAACGGCACGACGCAGCAGGAAGCGATCCACAAGAAGCTGAGGTTCCGCCAGGCAGGCGAGTACTACCGCGGCCTGTCGCAGCAGGACAAGGACGACCTGATCACTGCGCTGTCCGGTGATCTCGGCAAGGTGACGAACGCGCACAACCAGTACGCGATGCTGTCGTACTTCTACAAGGCCGATGCCGACTACGGCACGCGTCTCGCGCAGGCCGTTCACGCCGACGTCGGGCAAGTGCAAGCGCTCGCCGCAAAGCTGAGCGAGAACTGATCCCGCGATTCAGGTTGCCGTCGACGTGCGGGGTTGTACCACGCACGTCGACCCTCCCCTCATCAGGACATCCTCATGCAATCCAAACGCCTGACACACGCGATCCGCGCGACCGCAACGGTCCTGGCTCTGGCCGCAATCACCGGTTGCGCACACCTTCCCGACCAGCCGGCATACTCGCCGGCCGACCCTGCCGCGCTGCGCCGCTACGACGGCGACTGGTTCGACGCCGCCCGTGTCGGACGCGTCGACATCCTGCGCGCATTGCACGAAGCCGGCTATCCCGTCGACGCCACCGACAGCCACGGCTATACGGCCGTGATACTCGCGTCCTACGACGGCCAGCCCGCCGCGCTCGACTATCTGCTGTCGGCCGGCGCCAACGCGTGCACCGGTGACCGTCACGGCAACACGGCGCTGATGGGCGCCCTCTTCAGGAACGAACCGGACATCGCGCGGCGCCTGATCGACACGCCATGCCCGATCGACCAGACGAACGGCGCCGGAGAAACCGCACTGGGATTCGCCACGCTGTTCAATCGTTTCGACCTGATTCCGCTCCTCGTCGCGCGTGGCGCGAATCCGAATCATGTCGATCGGCGCGGCCAGTCGCTGCTGCAGCTCGCGCGGTCGCACGACAACACGGAAGCCGCTGACGCGCTGCGGCATGCAGGTGCGAGGCAGTAGCTGCCGTGACCGAACCGTCTGAATAATGCCTGCGCACCGTGCTATCGTGCCCGTGGTTTCATCGCACGGAGACAGGAAAATGCTGAATCGCTTCGCCATTGTTCTTGTTGCCGCGGGTGCGGCAACCAGTCTCGCGGCAACAGCCGCGAGCCCCCAGCCTGACAACGTCAATTCGTATCGACAGTTGCGCACGCGGCTGTTTGCCGGCGTGACCGTGACTGCAATCTTTTCACCGACCCAGTGCCAGAACGCGCAGCCGGCTCAAGCGAAGGTAACGGTGCCCACCGTATCGGGCGGCTTCGCGATACGCGACTTCATGGAAGTCGGTGGCAATACGCTCGCATTCGCCAACCAGCACCTTACCGTCCAGCCCAGCGGCTCGCCGGTGCTGGAGCTGATCCAGTACCGCGTCATGCAGGATGAAAGCGCGACCGTGACGGTGCGCTCGCTTTCACCAACGACGTATCAGCCGGTCGCGCCGGCCCAGGTCTTCCAGTGCACGCTCGGCGACGGCCTCCGTTTCGCCTACACAGGGCGCGAGCGCGACTGACGAAGGAGATACGTAGAGAACGTGAAAATTTTCGCCTGAAAAGCAGGAGTACTACGAAAAAGGATGATGCGCGGGACAGAAAATCTGTTTCGTGCATCACCCGCGAGCCCCGAGGTATCAGAAAAACTCGTCGAGCAGCCGGTAGAACACGATCCGGCCCGGATCGGGCTGACCGATTCCATACCGGGCAAAGAAAGGCGCGACTCACGTCAGGTTCGATCCTCGTTGACTCGGCCGACATGCGCAACGTCGGACACTTCGCGACTTCATGCTTCGCGTGCCGCCGCCCGCTGATTGGTCATTCTCCGGCACGCCCCTGGAATTCGAGTCCCGCCTCGAACCCGATCGGCCAATTGCACCCATTACGCATCAAACCAGAAACGATCGGCAAAACGAATTCCGAATTACTTTCTTTGGCGGCCTCGAATATTACAAAACACCGCCAATCTTTTCAAAAACATTTCACATATTCGCTTTAATTTAGTTTCATATAATCAAAAAAAGTTTGACACCTCGCTTTCGTTCTTGATACCGTCCGATGCAATCTGACGAATTGCTCACGACGCACCCGCTTCCGCTCCACGTTTTTCGCTTCCGCCGCACCGCAGTGCTCGCCGCCGGCTGTATCGTTCGCGCGCCGGCGCATGCAACATCCCGATGCATCTCATTGGACGACTGCCATCCGGCAGCGGGCCGAAGGACCGAATAAAATGAGCAGGACAACGAAACTGTTGCTCTAGCAATCCCGCCCGCGTCACGTCCGGCGCAGTTGCGTCGCGTCGAGGCGCAGCCTTCCTGTTACCGCGTTTTCCGTATTTCGCCCCCGGAGAAAAAACACCTTTCCGGATCGGGCGAAAGGCCCTGTCGCGTCCGTGCCATCCGCATGCGTGCGACAGAATTCGGCGGTGCATGACCCGCACCGCTGTCGACCGTTGTTGTTCGTGCTGTTCGATGTTCAACCGGAGGGGTAATTCAAATGAATCAGGTTGCAGACAAGAATCAAAAGCACAATCGCTTCGTCAAACTCGCATTCGCCGCCGCAGCCGCCGCATCGTTCGGCATGGCGACCGCCCACGCCGCGCCTGCGGCCGGCTGGACGGAAACGCACACCAAGGGTTTCCTGCCGCTCGTGCAGCAAAGCGAAGCCGGTACGGCCGGGGCGCCCGCCGCGAGCACGGCCGCCGCTGCAGCAGCAGCCGTCGAGATGGCGCCGGGCGAATCGGTGGACATCGTGCTCGGGCTGAACCTGCGCAACGAGGCGCAACTCGACCAGTATCTGCACGACCTGCATACGCCTGGTTCGCCGCACTACCGGCAGTTCCTCACGCCGGCGCAGTTCGCGGCGCAATATGCGCCGACCGACCAGCAGGTCGCCTCGGTCGTCGCGCATCTGCGCAAGGAAGGCTTCGTGAACATCGTGGTCGCGCCGAACCGTCTGCTGGTTTCCGCGTCGGGCACCGCGGCCACCATCAAGTCCGCGTTCCGCACGACGCTCAAGCGCTTCACGCGCAACGGCCGCAGCGTCTACGCGAATACCGACGCCGCGCAGGTGCCGAATGCGATCGGCGGCGTCGTGGGTTCGGTGCTGGGCCTGCAGAACGTCGAACTGATGCATACGGGCGCCGGCAGCCAGCCGCAAGGCAACACCAGCAACCTGGCGATTCCGGCCGGCGCGTCGGCGGTGCCGCACAACCCGACCGAATTCTCGTCGATCTACGGCGGCGACGGTACGCCGACCGCCTCGCAGACCACCGTCGGCATCATCTCCGAAGGCGACCTGTCGCAGACGGTCAGCGACCTCAATACGTTCGCCGCAAACAACAGCCTCGGCACGATCAGCAGCAGCATCGTGAAGACGGGCCCGTCCGGCAGTTCGTACACCGACACCGACGGCACCGTTGAATGGAACCTCGACAGCCAGTCGATCGTCGGCGCGGCCGGCGGCAGCGTGAAGCAGGTCGTGTTCTACGTCGCGCCGTCGATGACGCTCACGGCGATCACCGCCGCGTACAACAAGGCCGTAACCGACAACGTCGCAAAGGTGATCAACGTGTCGCTCGGCGTGTGCGAATCGTCCGCGAACAGCACCGGCTCGCAGGCCACCGACGACACCATCTTCAAGCAGGCAGTCGCGCAGGGGCAGACCTTCTCGGTATCCGCCGGCGACCACGGCGCGTACGAATGTGCGAGCGGCACGCCGTCGCGCTCGACCTACACGGTGAGCGAGCCGGCAACGTCGCCGTACGTGATCGCGGTGGGCGGCACGACGCTGTTCACCAATACGTCGACCAACGCCTACAACAGCGAGATCGTCTGGAACGATCCGAGCTGGCAGCCGGGCACCGTGTGGTCGACGGGCGGCGGGTACAGCAAGTACGAAGCCGCGCCTGCTTGGCAATCGTCGAGCCTCACGGGATCGACCAAGCGCGCGCTGCCTGACGTCGGCTTCGACGCTGACCTGCGCACCGGCGCGATTCTCGTCGTCAACGGCCAGACGTCCGACACGCTGTGGGGCTCGGGCTACCTCAACAACGAAGGCGGCACGAGCCTCGCCGCGCCGATCTTCACGGGCATCTGGGCGCGCTTGCAGTCCGCCAACAACAATGCGCTCGGGTTTCCCGCGTCGAGCTTCTACAAGTACTTCCCGAGCAACGCGGCACTGTTGCACGACGTCACGTCCGGCAACAACGGCAGCGGCACCTACGGCTACAAGGCGAAGGCCGGCTGGGACGCGACGACGGGCTTCGGCAGCGTGAACATCTCGAAGCTCAACACGTTCATCCAGGGCACGTCGGATTTCGCACGCTGATGGATCGATGACTGCTCCGGTTCCGCATGCGCACCGCAGCGCATGCAGGGAACCGGATGTGATCGCTTGAGCAACCCGCGAGGGCCGCAAGGCCTTCGCGGGTTTTTTGCGTTCCGCTTACTGTCGCGGAGCAGTTCCCGGTGCGACGACGCCCTCACCGACCTTGCAATCGTTGCGCAAGCAACTTTCATGTTCATTACCCCGGCAGCACCGCCCGCTTACGAACTGCAAGGCACACACACTGTTACACAACACGCAGACAACTTCCGTGCGTGTCGTGCGTTTAACTGGGTATATCGATTCGTCGCGGAACGACCACCATGCGAACACGGCCTCACCGCCTGCCCCGGTCGATGCCCCCGGAGCATGCGACAACGGTCGCGATACCGGGCTCAAGCCGGTCGCGCGGCCCGCGTGCCTGCCAACGCCGACACAACACCGAACGAACAACATGAACAACACACGTGCACACCGCCCCGTCAGAACGCTGATCGCGTCGTCCCTCATCGTGTCGCTGCTCGGCCTCTCGGCCTGCAACAGGAACGGCGACAGCAGCGCCCCCGCTCCGGCCAGCGACGCGAGCGCGGCCGCGGCGGCGCAGCCCGCGTCGGCACCCATTGCCTACACGCCGCCGACTGCCGACCAGCTCTACCAGATGGTCGCGCCGATCGCACTGTTCCCCGACAAGCTCGTCGCACTCGTGCTGGCGGGGGCAACGTACCCGGACCAGGTCACGGCCGCCAATAACTGGGTCACGCAGAATCCATCGTTGAAGGGACCGGCACTCGCAACCGCCGCCGATACGCAGCCGTGGGATCCGTCCGTCAAGGCATTGACCGCGTTCCCCGCGGTGCTGTCGCAGATGGCGTCGAACCCGGCCTGGACCACGTCGCTCGGCCAGGCGTACTACAACGATCCGACCGACGTGATGAACGCGATCCAGGTGATGCGCCAACGCGCGCAGACGTCCGGCCATCTCCGCTCGAGCGGCCAGATGCGGGTCACGCAAGTCGCGCAGGCCGCACCGACCGGTTATACCCCGGCTACCGATGCGCCCGTCGTCTACGCCGGGCCGGCGATCGTGCCGCCCCCCGCGCAGGCCATCGAGATCGAATCGGCACAGCCGGAGGTCGTCTATGTCCCGTCGTACAACCCGACGGTCGTCTACGGCGAGCCGGTTTCGGCCTACCCCGGCTACGTGTACCGGCCGCCTTCATACAGCACGGGCGAAATCGTTACCGCCGGCGTGATCACGTTCGGCGTCGGCATCGCCGTCGGCGCCGCGATCTTCGGGCACCACGACTGGGGCTGGCATGCATGGGGCATGAACTGGGGCGCACCTCGTCCGGAAGGCCCCGGCTGGCATGGCGGCTGGCAGCGCCCCGCGGTGGTGTACAACCACACCACGTACGTGTCGAAGTCGACCACCGTGATCAACAACATCACCAACATCCGCAACACGCGAATCACGAACAACTACGGCGGCAACGTCACCAACAACACGACGAATACGACGATCGAACGCAACACGATGCAGCCGGGCGCAGAGCCGATGCGCGGGCAGGCCATGGAGCAACACCCGGGCGCCGGGCCGATGACGATGCCGCACTTCGGCGCGAACGACGCGCGCCCCGGCGCGCGGCCGTCGCCGGACGCGTTCGCGCAGAACCGGGCGAATGAACTGCATGCCGAAGCACCGGGACAACATGCGCCCGGTGCGATGCGCGAGGAGCGGCAGCAGGCAATGCAGCAGGAGCACACCGCGCAGGAAAATCGTGCAGCCGCCCAGCAGCAGCAACAGCGCAACGAGGCTCAGCAGCAACGCGACACGATGCAACAGCGCAACGCCGTACAGCAGCAGCAACGCGAGGAAATGCAGCGACACAACGCAGCGGAGCAACAGCAGCGCGAGGCGTTGCAGCAACACGATGCGGAGCAGCAACGGCAGCGCGAAGCCATGCAGCAACGCAACGAGACTCCGCAGCAAGTGCATAAAGAGGCGCCACCGCACAACGAAGCGCAACCGCGAGAACACGCGGCACCGCAACCTCGGCAACCGGCCCCCGAGCACGCGCCCGCACCGCATCCGCACCCTGCGGAGTCGCATCCGCCGCACGAGACGCATGAGCATCGCACCGAGTGAAATGCACGCCGTGACGGCAGCGCGGCATTCGCACTGCCGGCCGGCAAAAACGCGTCTCGTTGCCGTGCGAACGCAGCACGGCCTTGCCGCGCAACTTACTCCTCCCAGTTCCGGACATAATCCGGTACCGGCACGTTGCCCTCGGCAGGGACCGGCGCACCGCGCGTCATCTTCAGCGGCAGGATCCCCGTCCAGACAGCAAGCGCGAGATCTTCTTCCTTGTCGGACGGCATTGAATCGCTGACTTTTACCGCTGCTTCCGCAAGCGCAATTCGCAGCACGCTGGTCGCATTGATTTCCTTCTCGTTGCCGGGCCGCGCGGCATGCTTGCGACCGGGCGCGATCTTGTCCATCAATGCATCCAGGGCCGCCAGCTTGTCCGCACTGCCCTCCACCGTCTCGAATCGCCCGTAGATCACCGCGGATCGGTAATTCATCGAATGGTTGAAGGCCGACCTGGCCAACACGAGACCGTCCAGCAACGTCATCGCGACCGAAGCCTGTGCACCCGCCGCCAATGCCTTGATCATCCGGCTGCCGTTCGACCCGTGGATATAGAGGTCATCGCCCCGTCTCCAGTGCGCGGTCGGGATACAGTGCGTGTCCTCACCCGTACCGAATGCGATGTGGCACACGTAGGCCTCGTCCACGATGCGATGAAGCATCTCGCGATCGTGGCTCGCCAGTTCCGGCAGGCGGCGGATGGTGGTGCGGGACGTGGGGGAGATGACGGCCTGGTCTTTCATGTTTCGTTTTCCTGTTTGCGCGCCCTTGCGCGCATCGAGCAGCCCACGTTTCGGCAAAGCACGGGCATTCACTCCAAATATATTTGCACTACGAAACTAATCGAATCGAACGCGACAGCTTCCATGCGCGAATGACCTGTCGATCATCCCATCGACAGTCGCTTGCCAAATCGATCAAAATACGCGCGTGCCGCTATCCGTGACGATCGCTGGACATGCCCGCGCACCGGCCGGCACCACATGAACGTGAACGATACGACGCGCGTCGAATCTTCAAAAGAACCAGCTCAACGAAAAATTCTGGAACCAGCCCATGGATCTCGCGCTGCTCGTCTCAACGCTTTCCAGACAAGACGGCTCGACGCGCCACAGCCAGCAGGAAGCCCTCTACCGGAGCCTGCGCAACATGCTGCTGGACGGGCACATCCCGCCCGGCACGCGGCTCGTGTCGACGCGCGTACTTGCGGCCGAGCTCGGTATCGCGCGCAATTCGGCGGTCTATGCGTACGAGCGCCTTGCCGAGGAAGGCTTCGTGGCGGCCACGCGCAACGGGACGATCACGCAATGGGACGGGTGCGGCCGTTCCAGTGCAGGAATCGAACGCGGCCCGGCCCCGGCTCGATTGTCCGAGCGCGTGCACGGGCTGGAGAACGTCGATCCCGAACCCGAACGCATGTTGCCGTTCATTCCCGGCCTCCCATCGCTCGACGAATTCCCCGTTGCCCAATGGCGCCGTTGCATCGAGCGCGCGTGGAGAGCCGTCAAGCCCGCGCAGCTCGCCTATGGCCCGGTCGAAGGGCTGCCCGAATTGCGGCGTGCCGTGGCCGCCTACATCCGGGTCTCGCGCGGCGTGCGCTGCGAAACAGGCCAGGTATTCATCACCGACGGCACGCAAAGCAGCCTCGAACTGTGCGCACGCATGCTGGCAAATCCCGGTGAATATGGCTGGATCGAGAACCCCTGCTACAACGGCGCCCGAACCGCATTCCGGTCGACCGGCCTGGAGCTCGTGCCGATCGAGGTCGACCACGAAGGAATGGCGCCAACCGACGAGCAGTGGCACACCCGCCCGCCCAGGCTGATCTATACGACACCGTCGCACCAGTACCCGCTCGGCGCACTGATGAGCCCCCGGCGGCGCGCGGCGCTCGTCGAGCGCGCACGGGCGTGCGGTGCGTGGATCATCGAGGACGATTACGACAGCGAGTTCCGCCACGGCGGCCAGCCGCTGCCCGCGATCCAGGGCATCGATGCCGACGCACCGGTCTGCTATCTCGGCACCTTCAGCAAGACGATGTTTCCCGCCCTCCGGCTCGGCTTCATGGTGGTTCCGCCGATCCTGGTCGACCGCTTCACCCGCACGCTGCGCGAACTCGTCCATCGGGGCCACTCGGCCGATCAACTGGCGATGGCCGAATTCATCGACACCGGCCTCTTTGCGCGACACCTGCGCAGGATGAGGACGCTGTACGCCGAACGGCGGCGCAGCCTCGAAGCCGCACTCGCCCGCCACCTCGGCTCCGTGCTGAGCGTTCGCGAAAGCCCGGGCGGCATGCATCTTTCGGCGGATCTCGCGATGCCGCTGCACGATACCGACGTCGCCCGCGCCGCAACCGCGCACGGCGTGCTGCTTCAGCCGCTGAGCAGCTATCGGGTCGGCGACGGCCGGCCGTACAACGGTTTCGTGCTGGGATACTCGGGGCTCAGCGACACGACGATCGAGACCGCGACGATGCAGTTCGCGGACGTCATCGAGCAGCACGGCCGCACGCGTTGATGAATGCCGCGCGCGGCATCGTCGCTCACAGTTGCGACTCGATCGGAAACAGCCCGAGAAACCAGACTTCCATGCGGCGCGGGGCGGACACTTCCGGTTCGTGATCGAGCTCGGTGACCGTGCCGTCCGAATCGGTCTGAATCCACTTGAGCCGCCCGTTGCCCGCCGGATCGGGCTTCAATTCGACCCGCCACGCGATGCGATCGAGCCGCGCCTCCAGATCGTTGGCCACCTGCGACGCAATCGCCGGACTCTCGCAGTAAACGCCGATCTCCGTGTTGAGGTTCAGCGAGCGCGGATCGAGGTTCATCGAACCGATGAAAATGTTCTTGTGATCGAACACGTAGGTCTTCGCATGCAGCGACGCACGCGACGACCCGATGATGACCTGCTTCGAGATACTCTTGTCACCCGACGGCCGCCGCTCGTATAGCCGCACGCCGGCCGCCACGAGATCGCTTCGGTAGTGCCGGTAGCCGGCATGCACGGCCGCGACGTCGGTCGACGCGAGCGAGTTGGTCAGCACCGTGACGCGCACACCGCGCGCCGTGAGCGCACGCAGCCGCTCGACGACCTCCCTGCCCGGCACGAAATACGGCGACACGATCAGCAGGTCATGTTCGGGCTGCAAGGCGAGCGCCCGCAACTGCGGCATCAGGTGTCCGTCGCTGTCCTTCGGCGCGTGTGCGATCTTCGATGGATCGTCGTACAGCACCGTCGCGTGCCCCCACGACAGTTCCGTGCCCTGCCCATGAACGATCCGGTCGAGCCGCTGCCTGGCCTCGAGCACGTACGGATTGTCTTCCATGGCCCTCAGGTAGTCGCGCAACCGTTCGCGCTCGCGGTCCAGCCCGCCCGGCGCCGCGTCATGCCCGACCAGCGCGCTGATCGGATACGCGTACGGGGAATTCCAGAACGTATCGAATTCGGTCGAGATGTCCTTCACGACCGGGCCGTGAACGACGACGTCGAGATCGCCAAACTCCAGCATCGACGATGCGCCGAAATACTCGTCGCCGATATTGCGGCCACCGACGATCGCCGCCTGGTTGTCCGCGATCATCGCCTTGTTGTGCATGCGCCGGTTGACGCGCGAGAACTCGAACACGGTGCCGATTTTCTTGAACCGGCGCGTGGCAACCGGGTTGAAGAGCCGGATCTCGATGTTCGGATGGGAGCTGATCTCGAGCAGTTTGCGATCGTCCGCGTTCGTGCCGAGGTCGTCGAGCAGCGCACGGACGCGCACGCCGCGATCGGCCGCGCGGATGATCGCGTCGGCCAGTTCGTGCCCGGTCAGGTCGTCATGCCAGATGTAGTACTGAAGGTCGATCGAGCGGTCCGCGCGATCGGCCAGCAACACGCGCGCATCCAGCGCATCGACCGGATCGGTCAGCAGATGAAACGCGTCCTGCCCCGGATGCGTACCGGCCTGCTGCCGGAACGCGACACCCAGCCGCGTGTCGTCGGTATCGGTGTATGCGTGCGTCTGCGCGCGCTCGGCCTGCGGCGGCAGGCTCGCGCATGCAACGAGCGCCAGCAACGAAAGAAGCGCACCCCACGAACGCAGCATGGTCATGATTGCCGTCCCACTCCCGGCCGAAGCTGTTTATTTTCGCCGCCGGATGGATCGCGGGGCTGTCTGGTTTTCCTTCGGCCGCAACCGGTGTCGCGCGTGGAACGGCCGCGCTACAGCATACTTCGATTGACGGTCGCGCGGCACCCTCTCGGTACTTCCTGATCACCACATGGGTCACGCGTGCCCGCAAAGAAAAACCCGCGACGCATGAAGCCATCGCGGGTTTTCGGCATGCTACGCGAACGCGCGCATGAAATCTGGTGGGCCCGGCGGGGTTCGAACCCGCGACCAATCGATTATGAGTCGACTGCTCTAACCGCTGAGCTACAAGCCCTGATGAGAAGCGAAGCGTGTCACACGCTGCCCCGACGAAGAAGCCGGGCCGGCATTGTAACAACAAAGGAGAGAAACGCCACCGGCATCACGCGGATACCGGCGGCGTTCGCAAGAGACGCTGGAAATCAGTTCCCTTCGAGGAACGACTTCAGCTTGTCGGAACGGCTCGGGTGACGCAGCTTGCGCAGCGCCTTGGCCTCGATCTGACGGATCCGCTCACGCGTGACGTCGAACTGCTTGCCGACTTCCTCGAGCGTGTGATCGGTGCTCATTTCGATACCGAAGCGCATCCGCAGCACCTTCGCCTCGCGCGGCGTCAGCGAATCGAGCACGTCCTTCACGACGTCGCGCATGCTCGCATGCAGCGCGGCATCCGCCGGCGCGACCGTGTTGGTGTCCTCGATGAAGTCGCCGAGATGGGAATCGTCGTCGTCACCGATCGGCGTTTCCATCGAGATCGGCTCCTTCGCGATCTTCATGATCTTGCGGATCTTGTCTTCCGGCATCTCCATCTTCTCGGCGAGCGTTGCCGGATCCGGCTCGAGACCGGTTTCCTGCAGGATCTGCCGCGAGATGCGGTTCATCTTGTTGATCGTCTCGATCATGTGAACCGGAATACGGATCGTGCGCGCCTGGTCCGCGATCGAGCGCGTGATGGCCTGACGGATCCACCACGTCGCATAGGTCGAGAACTTGTAGCCGCGACGGTATTCGAACTTGTCCACCGCCTTCATCAGGCCGATGTTGCCTTCCTGGATCAGGTCGAGGAACTGCAGGCCGCGGTTCGTGTACTTCTTCGCGATCGAGATCACGAGACGCAGGTTCGCCTCGGTCATTTCACGCTTCGCCTGGCGCGCCTTCAGTTCGCCGGCCGCCATCTGGCGGTTGGTTTCCTTCAGGTCCTTCAGCGGCAGCACGACGCGCGCCTGCAGGTCGAGCAGGCGCTGCTGCTGTTCGCGGATCGCCGGGATGTTGCGCGACAGCACCGCGCTGTACGAATGGCCTTCGGCCATGATCTTCTCGGCCCAGTCGAGATCGGTCTCGCTGCCCGGGAAGCGCGCGATGAACTCCGAGCGCGGCATGCCGCACTTGTCGACGACGATGTGCAGGATCTGGCGTTCGACCTGACGCACTTCGTCCACCTGCGCACGCAGCGTGTCGCACAGGCGTTCGACGGTACGCGCGGTAAAGCGGATCGTCATCAGCTCGCTCTGGATCGTTTCCTGCGCCTTCAGGTAGGCCTTCGACTTGTAGCCTTCCTTTTCGAATGCGCGGCGCATCTTGTCGAACCACTCGCTGATCTGCGAGAACTTCTCGAGCGACGCACGCTTGAGGGCTTCGAGCTGGGCGGCGTTGGCCGATGCCTGCGCGGCACCGTCGTCCTCCTCCTCTTCCTCTTCTTCCTCTTCCTCTTCGGCTTCCTCGTCCTCGTTCTCGATGGCTTCCGCTTCCTTCGCGGAGAAACCGTCGGTATCGGCGGAGTCCGAAGCATTCGGATCGAGCAGGCCGTCGACGAGTTCGTCGACGCGGATCTCTTCGTTCGCGACGCGTTCGGCCATCGCGAGGATGTCGGCGATCGTCGTCGGGCACGCGGAGATGGCCATCACCATGTGGCGCAGGCCGTCCTCGATCCGCTTCGCGATCTCGATTTCGCCTTCGCGCGTGAGCAGCTCGACCGTGCCCATCTCGCGCATGTACATCCGGACCGGATCGGTCGTGCGGCCGAATTCCGAATCGACGGTGGACAGCGCGACTTCCGCTTCCTCTTCGACTTCATCGTCCGACGACGCGGCGGGCGCGTTGTCGTTCAGGAGCAGCGTTTCCGCGTCCGGCGCCTGCTCGTAGACCGCCACGCCCATGTCGTTGAACGTGCCGATGATGCCCTCGAGGGCTTCGGTCTCGGTGAAGTTGTCCGGCAGGTGGTCGTTGATTTCGGCGTACGTGAGGAAGCCGCGCTCCTTGCCGAGCTTGATCAGCGCGCGCAGTTTCACGCGGCGCTCTTCGAGCTCCTCGGCCGTACCCGGCGTGCTCGTCGCGAACGCTTCCTTCAGTAGCGCCTTTTCCTTGGCGCGACGATCGCGCACCTTGGATTTGCCCGGTGCAGCCGCTGCTGCTGCGGGCTGCTCGTCGCTCTGATTTGCGTCGTCTTCGACGGATACTTCGTTCAGCTTTTTGGTCATGGAGTTCGCCGTACCGGCTATATCGACTCGCGGCTGCTGGACGACAGCCGGTTGAACCGTGGGTGCATGAGTAGTACGTACTGCCGTTTCGTCCGCGGCGGCAGTCGTGTCCCTTGCGCTTTTCGCACTTGCCCGCTTCGCCGCCGGCTTGGCCGGCCCGGAGTCGGGTCTGGCGGCAGCCCGTGTTCTGGCTGCCGGCGCCGGCGCAGCCTGAGCAGTGCCGGCCGCGGTTTTCTTTCCTGCAGAAGCTGACGTGGCTGAAGACGTTGTCCTGGTGGAAGAAGCAGACTTGGCCGCTGTGACCTTTTTGGTCGGCTCCGTCGAGCCCTTGCCTGTTGCTTTCTTTCCGCCTGTCGTCTTTGCCATCGCGATTCTCGCCTTTGCTTGGAAAACAAACCGCTGGAAACCTTATATTATAGCACGCTGGGGAGCCCTCTCTAAGCTCCCCTGCCGCCTACAGCCCGAGCCGACGCTTCATGTCGGTTCGCTGCTGGTTCAATTCCGTCAATTCGGCCAATTCCTCGGGTGTGAAGGTGGATTGCCGCGCCAGCCTGTCAAGCCGGTCGCAGCAGGCGTCGTAACGCATCTTGAGCACCGCCGCCTGCAGTTCCTCCGCCGCGATCCGTTCCTGTTCACGCTGCCGCTCGGGCACCGTCTCGTCTTCCGGATTCTGTAACAGCAAATCACGGACGTTTTCATCATAGTCCAGAATTTCGCGGAAGATTTCCTCGTAAGTCGCTCCATTCGAGGACGTCCGCAGCACATCCGACAGCAGCCGGAACTCCGCGCCGTCGCCCAGCGCGCGCGCATGATCGACGACTTCCGCGAACAGTTCGCCGATGCGCGGCAACGCGCGCAGGGTCGCCAGTTGCTCATCGTCGAGCTGCGACGCGATGCGCGGATGCATCACCAGCGTGCGCAATGCGCGCTTTTCGCTGTCCGTCACGCGGCGCCGCTCGCTGCGCGCAGGCGCCTGGCGCGGCGGTGCCGCGATCCGCGTATCGACGTCGGACAGCCCCGCAACCTCTTCGAACGGAATGTCGAGGCGGTCGGCGAACATGTGCATGATCTGCGCGCGCAACGCGTTCGCGGGGAGCGCCTGCAATAACGGCTTCGCATCGAACAGCGCCTTCGCGCGGCCTTCCGGCTGATCGAGCGCCTTGCCGGAAATTGCTTCGTTCAGCAAAAATTGTGACAGCGGCATCGCGCGCTCGACCTGCTCGGAGAACGCGTCCGCGCCGAATTCGCGCACGTAGCTGTCCGGATCGTGCTCGGCCGGCAGAAAAAGGAACCGGATCGTGCGGTTGTCCCCCGCATGCGGCAGGCAAGCCTCGAGCGCGCGCCGGGCCGCTCGCCGCCCGGCCGAATCGCCGTCGAAACTGAAAATGACCGTGTCGGTCTGGCGCAGCAGCTTCTGCACGTGAATCGGCGTGCACGCGGTGCCGAGCGTCGCGACCGCGTTGGGGAACCCGAGCTGGGCGAGCGCGACGACGTCCATGTAGCCTTCGACGACCAGCACGTACTTGCGCTCGCGAATCGCGAGCCGCGCCTCGAACAGGCCGTACAGCTCGCTGCCCTTGTTGAACAGCGGGGTCTCGGGCGAGTTCAGGTACTTCGGCTCACCGCTGCCGAGCACGCGGCCGCCGAAGCCGATCACCTGCCCCTTCACGTTGCGGATCGGGAACATGATCCGCTCGCGGAACCGGTCGTAGCGGCGCGCGACGCCCTGCGCATCGGTCTTCTCGCTGACGATCACGAGCCCCGCCTCGACGAGCGACTCGTCGCGATAGTCGGGGAACGCGGCTTCGAGGTTCTGCCAGCCGTCCGGCGCATAGCCGAGCCCGAAGCGCGCGGCAATCTCGCCGGTCAGGCCCCGGTTCTTCAAGTACTGGATCGCGACGGTCGCGCCGCGCAACTGCTTGCGGTAGTAGTCGCACGCGGCGGTCATCGCATCGGACAGCGCGGTTGCGACCGATTTCGACACCGGCGCTGGATAGTCGCCGCCACCGCCTCCGCCGCCGCCACGCATCGACGGCTCGTGCGGCACGGTCAGCCCGACGGACTGCGCGAGATCCTGCACAGCCTCCGGGAACGTGAGCCCCGCGTGTTCCATCAGAAAGCCGATCGCCGTGCCGTGAGCCCCGCAACCGAAGCAGTGATAGAACTGCTTGGTTGGGCTGACGGTAAACGACGGGCTCTTCTCGTTATGGAACGGGCACAGTCCCATGAAATTGGCGCCGCCCTTCTTGAGCTGCACGTACTTGCCCACCACGTCGACGATATCGACGCGGTTCAGCAAATCCTGCAGGAACGAATGCGGAATCACCGTGGGATCGAGCGAAAAAAGACAATACGACACCCCGGCGCACGCACGGCGCGCCGGGGAAACAGGTGTTACTTCGTGAGCGCGGCCTTGACCAGCGCGGAAATCGCCGTCATGTCGGCGCGGCCTGCGAGCTTGCCCTTCAGCACGCCCATTACCTTGCCCATGTCCTGCGGGCCGGCGGCGCCCGTCTGCGCGACCGCTGCCTGGACTTCGGCAGCCACCTCGGCTTCCGACAGCTGCTCGGGCATGTAGCCGCTCAGCACGACCAGTTCGGCCTGCTCTTTCGCGACGAGGTCGTCACGGCTGGCTGCCTGGAACTGGCTGATCGAATCCTTGCGCTGCTTGATCATCTTGTCGATCACGGCCGTGATGCCCGCGTCGTCGAGGGTGATCTGATCGTCGACTTCGCGCTGCTTGATCGCGGCCATCAGCAGGCGAATCGTTGCCAGGCGCTCGCTTTCCTTCGCGCGCATCGCGGCCTTCATGTCTTCGCTGATCTGCTCTTTCAAACTCATCTTTCACCCGGGAAGGAAACGTGAATCCGACGCCCGCCATAAGGGCGTCAACACAAAAACCCGCTTGGGACAGTGTCTCAAGCGGGTTGCTCGAATCCGGCATCGGCGGCTCGCCTGATCGGTCGCATGATCATGCTCGATCTTTTCTCGATCACCTGATCGCACGGAGTCGCCGGTGCGCCGCTCAGCGAACCGCGCGGCGCCCAATCGTTCAGTACAGCTTCTTCGGCAGTGTCTGGCTGCGGATGCGCTTGTAATGACGCTTCACTGCAGCAGCCTTCTTGCGCTTGCGCTCCGCGGTCGGCTTCTCGTAAAACTCGCGCGCACGAAGCTCGGTCAACAGACCATTCTTCTCGATCGTGCGCTTGAAGCGACGCATTGCAACTTCGAACGGCTCGTTCTCTTTAACGCGAATGATCGTCATGATCCGACACGAATAAAGGTTTGCAGGGAAAGACTACCGAGTATAGCAGAGCGATTGCCTAAAGGCACGGGGACTGGTCCCGTCAAAACGGCGTCGGCCCGGTCTCGTCAGGCGCCGCGCGCATACTCGGCCGCCGCCTGTCCGGCCGCCGCGCCGGACGCCCATGCCCACTGGAAGTTGTAGCCGCCGAGCCAGCCCGTCACGTCCACCGCCTCGCCGACGAAGAACAGCCCCGGTACGCGCGCACTCATCATCGTCGCCGACGACAGGTCGCGCGTATCGACCCCGCCCTTCGTCACTTCGGCCTTCTTGTAGCCCTCGGTGCCGTTCGGCGTCAGCGTCCAGCCGGACAGCGCGTCGCCGATCTGGCGCAGCGTCTTGTCGGGCAGGTCCGCGAGCCGCGCGTCGGCCGCGACGCGGTGGGTGTCGAGCCACGCATGCGCGAGGCGCGACGGCACCCAGTCGGCGAGCAGCGAACCGATCTGGCGCTTTGACGTGCGCTTCGCGTCGAGCAGGTCGGCCACCGTGTCGCGCTGCGGCAGCAGATCGACGCGGATCGGGTCGCCGGGCTGCCAGTAGCTCGAGATCTGCAGGATCCCGGGCCCGGACAGGCCGCGATGGGTCAGCAGCAGGTCCTCGACGAATTCGCCGCCGCGCTTCTTGTCGCCGGTCGAGACGCGCACCTCGAGCGATACGCCGGACAACGCCGCGAACGGCTCCCAGTCCTGCTGCGCGAACGTCAACGGCACGAGCGCGGGCCGCGTATCGATGAGCTTGTGGCCGAACTGCTTGGCGATCCGGTAGCCGAAGTCCGTCGCGCCGATCTTCGGGATCGACAGGCCGCCGGTCGCGATGATCAGCGCGCGCGCACGGATCGGCCCGGCCTGCTGCGTGTCGAGCGTGAAGCCGTCGGACGGCGCGTGGCGCACCGCGTCGACGACGACGGGCCGGCGCCACGCGATACCGCCCGCGTCGCACTCGTGCTTCAGCACGTCGATGATCGCGTCGCTGCCGTGGTCGCAAAAGAGCTGGCCCTTGTGCTTTTCGTGCCAGGTCACGTGATGGCGCTTGAGCAGCCCGAGGAAGTCGCGCGGCGTATAGCGCGCCAGCGCCGAGCGCGCGAAATGCGGATTCGACGACAGATAGTTGTCGGGGCCGGCGTACAGGTTCGTGAAGTTGCAGCGGCCGCCGCCCGAGATGCGGATCTTCTCGGCGAGCCGCGGCGCGTGATCGATCAGCACGACGCGGCGGCCGAGCTGCCCGGCGACCGCGGCGCTCATCATTCCGGCAGCGCCCGCGCCGATCACGGCGATGTCATAAGTTTCCATGGCGCGGATTGTACCTGCCCGGCATCCGGCCCGGGCCGCTGCCAGCGGGGGCAGGCCCTCGCCTGCTATACTTTCCGGTTACGTTGACCTACCTGCGGCGCGCCCGATACGGCGTGCCCTGCCCGTACCCATGCTCGTTCTCGGCATCGAAAGCTCCTGTGACGAAACCGGCCTCGCGCTCTACGACACGCAGCGCGGCCTGCTCGCGCACGCGCTCCACTCGCAGATCGCCATGCACCGCGAATACGGCGGCGTCGTGCCCGAGCTCGCATCGCGCGACCACATCCGCCGCGCGCTGCCGCTGCTCGAGGAAGTGATGGCGCAAAGCGGCACGCGCCGCGACGACATCGACGCGATCGCGTTCACGCAGGGCCCCGGCCTCGCCGGTGCGCTGCTGGTTGGCGCGAGCATCGCGAATGCGCTCGCGCTCGCCTGGAACAAGCCGACGGTCGGCATTCACCACCTCGAAGGCCACCTGCTGTCGCCGCTGCTCGTCGACGAGCCGCCGCCGTTCCCGTTCGTCGCGCTGCTGGTATCCGGCGGCCACACGCAACTGATGCGTGTGACCGACGTCGGCGTGTACGAGACGCTCGGCGAAACGCTCGACGACGCGGCCGGCGAAGCATTCGACAAGACGGCCAAGCTGATCGGCCTCGGCTACCCGGGCGGCCCGGAAGTGTCGAAGCTCGCCGAAACCGGCACGCCGGGCGCGGTCGTGCTGCCGCGCCCGATGCTGCATTCGGGCGACCTCGACTTCAGCTTCAGCGGCCTGAAGACGGCCGTACTCACGCAGATGAAGAAGTTCGAAGCTGCCAAGCTCGAAGGTGAAGCCCTCGAACGCGCGAAGGCCGACCTCGCGCGCGGCTTCGTCGATGCGGCCGTCGACGTGCTCGTCGCCAAGTCGCTCGCCGCGTTGAAGAAGACGAAGCTCAAGCGCCTCGTGGTCGCGGGCGGTGTCGGCGCGAACCGCCAGTTGCGCGCTGCACTGTCGGCCGCCGCGGCCAAGCGCGGCTTCGACGTGCACTACCCCGATCTCGCGCTCTGCACCGACAACGGCGCAATGATCGCGCTCGCAGGCGCATTGCGGCTCGGCCGCTGGCCCGAGCAGGCGAATGCCGACTACGCATTCACGGTGAAGCCGCGCTGGGATCTCGCATCGCTCGCGCGCTGAGCCGCGCCACGCACGCGACGCAACGTCGCACCGGCAAACAGAAAGGCCGCTCGATACTGAGCGGCCTTTTTTCATCGACGCGACAAAACGCAGCGGCGTTATGCAGCCTGCCGCTTGTCGCGTTCGATCAGCGCATACGCGCTGTGATTGTGGATCGACTCGAAGTTCTCGGCTTCGAGCACGTATGCCACCACACGCTCGTCCGCATCGAGACGCTGCGCGACGTCACGCACGAGATCCTCGACGAACTTCGGGTTCTCGTACGCGCGCTCGGTCACGAACTTCTCGTCCGGACGCTTCAGCAGCCCCCACAGCTCGCACGACGCCTCTTCCTCGGCGATACGGATCAGCGCCTCGACCGGCAGGTCGGCCGCGAGCTCCGCGTCGATCGTCACGTGCGAACGCTGGTTGTGCGCGCCGTACTGCGAGATCTTCTTCGAGCATGGGCACAGGCTCGTCACCGGCACGAGCACCTTCAGGAACAGGCGCGTATCGCCGTTGCGGCTTTCGCCTGCGAGCGTCACTTCATAGTCGAGCAGGCTCTGCACGCCCGACACCGGCGCCGTCTTGTTCACGAAGTACGGGAACGTCACTTCGATGCGGCCGGCTTCGGCTTCCAGCTTCTCGAGCATCGATGCGAGCATCGCACGGAAACGCTCGACCGTCAGCGGTGCACGGTTCTCCTCGAGCAGCGCGACGAAACGCGACATGTGCGTGCCCTTCTGGTCGGCCGGCAGGCGGACATCGAGGTTCCAGACACCGACGGTCGGCTGCACGTCGCCGCTTTCGGTACACACCGTCAACGGATGCCGGACCGCCTTCACGCCCACACGCTGAATCGGAATCTGGCGGGTATCCACCGTGCTCTGCACGTCGGGCATCACGAAGGCGGGATTCATCTGGTTCATCTTGTTCAATCCTTGTAAGCCGCGCGTTCGACGACGCGCACGCCGCGTCATGCGGCAGCCGGAAAAGCAACATGGGCCCGCAGGCCCATGTTTTCCGCATCAATGAAGACCGGTTGCGCCAGTCGCGCCGGCACCGCCCGCAGGCGGCGCCAGCTTATGCGACGCGCTTCGCCTGACCGGCGACATCGGCCGCCGGATTCAGAAAGCGTTCGCGAATCGATTTCGCGATACCCGCGCCGTCGAGGCCGCATTGCGACAGCAGCTTCGCGGGGTCGCCGTGATCGATGAACAGGTCAGGGAGGCCCAATTGTAGTACGGGTCGGATAACCCCACTCTCCATCAGGGCTTCCACGCAGGCCGAGCCCGCACCGCCCATCACGCAGCCTTCCTCGACCGTGACGACGTAGTCGTGCGTCTCGGCGAGTTCACGCACGAGCGCCGCATCGATCGGCTTCACGAAGCGCATGTTCGCAACGGTCGCATCGAGTTCCTCGGCCGCGGCGAGCGACGGTGCAACCATCGTGCCGAACGCGAGGATTGCGACGCGCTTGCCTTCCGGCTGCGACGTCTGGCGACGCACTTCACCCTTGCCGAGCGGGATCTCGGTGAATTCCTTCACCGTCGGCACGCCCGTGCCCGCGCCGCGCGGATAGCGCACCGCGGTCGGGTTCGGCTGCTGCAGCGCCGTGTGCAGCATCTGGCGGCATTCGTTCTCGTCGGACGCAGCCATGATCGTCATGTTCGGGATGCAGCGCATGAACGCGAGATCGTACGCGCCCGCGTGCGTCGCGCCATCCGCGCCGACCAGGCCCGCGCGGTCGATCGCGAACACGACCGGCAGGTTCTGCAGCGCGACGTCGTGGATCAGCTGGTCGTATGCACGTTGCAGGAACGTCGAGTAAATCGCGACGACCGGCTTGAGGCCTTCGGTTGCCATGCCGCCCGCGAACGTCACCGCGTGCTGTTCGGCAATGCCGACGTCGTAGTAGCGATCCTTGAAGCGCTTCTCGAACTCGACCATGCCCGAGCCTTCGCGCATCGCGGGCGTGATGCCGACGACACGCGTATCGCGCTCGGCTTCGTCGCACAGCCACTCGCCGAACACCTGCGTGTACGTCTTCTTCGCGGGCGTGGCCGACGGCTTGATGCCTTCGGCCGGGTTGAACTTGCCGGGGCCGTGATAAAGCACGGGATCCGCTTCGGCGAGCTTGTAGCCCTGGCCTTTCTTCGTCACCACGTGCAGGAACTGCGGGCCGCGCAGTTCGCGGATGTTCTGCAGCGTCGGGATCAGCGAATCGAGATCGTGACCGTCGATCGGGCCGATGTAGTTGAAGCCGAACTCTTCGAACAGCGTAGCCGGCACGACCATGCCCTTCGCGTGCTCTTCGAGCTTGCGTGCGAGTTCGAGCACCGGCGGCGCAACGCTCAGCACGCGCTCGACGCCCGCGCGCGCAGCCGCATAGAAGCGGCCCGACATCAGGCGTGCGAGATGGCGATTCAGCGCGCCGACCGGCGGCGAGATCGACATGTCGTTGTCGTTCAGGATCACGAGCACTTTCGCATCTTCCGACACGCCCGCGTTGTTCATCGCCTCGAACGCCATGCCGGCCGTCATCGCGCCGTCGCCGATCACGGCGATCGAGAAGCGGTCGTCGCCGTTCAGCTGACTGCCGATCGCCATGCCGAGCGCGGCCGAGATCGACGTGCTCGAGTGCGCGGTGCCGAACGTGTCGTATTCGGATTCGCTGCGACGCGGGAAGCCCGAGATGCCATCCTGCTGGCGCAGCGAATGCATCTGGTCGCGGCGGCCCGTCAGGATCTTGTGCGGGTAGGTCTGGTGGCCCACGTCCCAGACGATGCGATCGTTCGGCGTGTTGAACACGTAGTGCAACGCGATCGTCAGCTCGACCGTCCCGAGGTTGGACGACAAATGGCCGCCCGTCTTCGACACACTGTCGAGCACGAACGCGCGCAGTTCATCCGCGAGCGGTTGAAGTTGGCGACGATCGAGGCGGCGCAAATCCGCCGGGTCGTCGATGGTTTTCAGCAAGTCGTACATCGTCGTTCCATTGTAGGAAATCAAACGCGCCCGCATTCTGTTGCACGCACCGTAGCATGTGCGCGGCGGCGGGCTTTCGCGTCAGCTGACCCGGTTCACTACCAGGTCGGCAAGTTCGGCCAGACGCTGAGCGCGTGCGCCGAACGGTTTCAGTGCGTCGTGCGCTTCGGCGCGCAGTTGCGCTGCGAGCTCGCGCGACGCCTCGAGACCGAGGATCGATACATAGGTCGGCTTGTCGTTTGCCGCGTCCTTGCCGGCCGTCTTGCCGAGCGTCGCCGAATCGGTCGTGACGTCGAGAATGTCGTCGACGACCTGGAAGGCCAGACCCACGGCCCCCGCGTACACATCGAGCGCAGCCATCGTTTCCGCGGACGGCGTTTCGCCGGCCAGCGCGCCCATCCGCACGGCCGCGCGCAGCAATGCGCCCGTCTTTTTCCGGTGCATCGTCTCGAGCTGCTCGAGCGTCAGCTTGAGGCCGACGCTCGCCAGGTCGATCGCCTGCCCGCCGGCCATGCCGATCGAGCCGCTTGCCAGCGCCAGCTCGCGCACGAGCGCAGCCTGCTGCACCGGCGACAGCGCAGCGGCGTCGGTCAGCGCAACGAATGCCTGCGACTGCAGCGCGTCGCCGACGAGCAGCGCCGTCGGCTCGTCATACTGCACGTGCACGGTCGGCTTGCCGCGACGCAGTGCGTCGTCGTCCATGCACGGCATGTCGTCGTGCACGAGCGAGTAGACGTGGATCATCTCCAGCGCCGCCGCCGCCGCGTTGCGCGCCCCTTCCGTCGCGCCGGTCAGTTCGCCTGCTGCATGGCACAGCAGCGGGCGAACGCGTTTGCCGCCGCCGAGGACCGCATAACGCATCGCCTCGTGGAGTTTCGCCGGCATCGTCGTTTCAGCGGGCAAATAGTGGCCGAGTGCGTCCTCGACACGGTCCAGCACGGACCGCATCCATTGTTCGAATGTCATAGATCGTCGTCTTCGCCGTCCGTGGCGGCCGTTCCGGACGAAAGCGGCTTCAGCGTCGCGCCGTCGAGCACGCGAACCTGCTGCTCCACTTTCTCGAGCTGCTGTTGGCAAAACGCAACGAGGGTCGCACCGCGGCGATACGCCGTCAGTGAATCCTCGAGGCTCAACGCGCCGCCTTCCATCCGTGCAACCAGCGTCTCGAGTTCCGCGAGCGCCGTTTCGTAATTGTCCGGCAACGGTTCGGTACCATTGCCGGGCGGCGTGGCGCCTGGGGATGCGGTTTTCGCCATGGACGAGGGTGTCAAATTTCAAAACAAGTCGGACATTCTACGGCAAAAGAGAATTTTCCGACCTGCCGTCGTGGGCACCCGGCACATATTCCGGCCCCATCTCCGGCACACATTGTGCGCCTTCCGATTGCCGCCCGACAAAAAATTGACACAAATCAGGCACTTAATCCTAGCCTTGGGAGGCGAACCGGGTATAATTCCCCGTTTCCCTAAATCGATTTTTCGATGGTTGGGTTGTTCACTGCTTTCACGCTAACACCGGGAGTGGGAATGTCCAATCTGAGCGACGCGCTTCAGTTGAAGTCGGCTCACAGCCAGCTTCCAGTCACTGCATACTTCGATGAGGCGCTACTCGAGCGCGAGATCGAAACCCTCTTCAAGAAAGGACCTCGTTACGTCGGGCACGAGTTGATGGTGCCCGAGGCGGGGGATTATTTTGCGCTGCCGTCCGAGAAGGAAGGCCGCGTGCTGGTCCGTAACCAGACGAACCAGATCGAACTGCTGTCGAACGTCTGCCGCCACCGGCAGGCGATCATGCTCAACGGGCGCGGCCGCACGCAGAACATCGTGTGCCCGCTGCACCGCTGGACGTACGACCTGGAAGGCGAGTTGCTCGGCGCACCGCACTTCCCCGACAAGCCGTGCCTGAACCTCGGCAAGAGCCCGCTGCAGAACTGGCAGGGGCTGCTGTTCGAGGCCGAGGGCCGGCATGTCGCGCGCGACCTCGCCAATCTCGGCACGAAGCATCACTTCGACTTCTCCGAGTACCTCTTCGATCACGTCGAAGTGCACGAGTGCGACTACAACTGGAAGACGTTCATCGAGGTCTACCTCGAGGATTACCACGTCGTCCCGTTCCACCCGGGCCTCGGCAGCTTCGTGTCGTGCGACGACCTCAAGTGGGAGTTCGGCGACTGGTACAGCGTGCAGACGGTCGGCGTGCACAACGCCCTCGCGAAACCGGGCAGCGCGACTTACCAGAAATGGCACGAGCAGGTGCTGAAGTTCCGAAACGGCGTGCCGCCGGAGTTCGGCGCGATCTGGATGGTCTACTACCCGGGCCTGATGATCGAGTGGTATCCGCACGTGCTCGTCGTGTCGTGGCTGATTCCGCAAGGCCCGCAGAAGACGACCAACATCGTCGAGTTCTATTACCCCGAGGAAATCGCGCTGTTCGAACGCGAATTCGTCGAGGCGGAACGCGCCGCCTATATGGAAACGGCCGTCGAGGACGACGAGATCGCGATGCGGATGGACGCAGGCCGCCGTGCGCTGATGGCCCGCGGCGAGTCGCAGGTCGGCCCGTACCAGAGCCCGATGGAAGACGGCATGCAGCACTTCCACGAGTTCCTGCGCCGCCACCTCGGCGACATTTGATACCGGTGCGGCGCTTTGACGCCGCACGGCATCCGGCAGACGAAAAGACGGGCTTCGGCCCGTCTTTTTTTGTTTAGACTTGGAGTGTCAGGCCATTCGCACTCCAGGGAGCCGTCATGCCACACACTCACTACACCACGCTCATCTCCGCCGCCAATCTCGCCGAGCGCCTGGCGGCGGCGCCCGGCAGCGTCGCGCTGTTCGACTGCCGCTTCGATCTCGTCGATCCCGCTGCCGGCGAAGCCGCGTACGCGGCCGGCCACATCCCCGGCGCCCAGTACCTCCACCTCGACCGCGACCTGTCGGGCCGCAAGACGGGCACCAACGGCCGCCATCCGCTACCGACCCGCGACGCACTCGCGACGCTGCTCGCGAGCCGCGGCCTCAAGCAGGGCCAGCAGGTCGTCGTGTACGACGCGCAAGGCGGCGCGTATGCGGCGCGCCTGTGGTGGCTGCTGCGCTGGCTCGGCCATGATTCGGTTGCCGTGCTCGACGGCGGCCTTCAGGCCTGGGAAGCAGCCGGCCAGCCGCTTGCAACCGACGTGCCGCACCCGGCCGCCGGCGATTTCCGCGCAGCCGCGCCGCTCGAATCGACGGTCGACGCGGCAGCCGTACTCGCCAACGTGAACGCACCCACGCGCGTCGTGATCGATGCACGCGCACCCGACCGCTACCGCGGTGAAAACGAAACGATCGATCGTGTGGGCGGCCACATCCCCGGCGCGCGCAATCGCTTCTTCAAGGACAACCTGACCGCCGACGGCCGCTTCAAGACCGGCCATGAACTGCGCGAGGCGTTTTCCGCCGTGCTGGCGGGCACCGAACCGAACCGCGCGATCCTGCAATGCGGCTCCGGCGTCACCGCATGCCACAACGCACTTGCGCTGGAGGTGGCGGGCCTGCATGGCGCGTCGCTGTATCCGGGCTCGTGGAGCGAATGGAGCGCCGATCCGTCGCGGCCGATCGCTACCGGCCCGACACCGTAAGCGCCGGCGCGGCGCAGTCGCAACGAAGCGGCGGCCCGTGCCGCCGCTTGCCGTTTACATCACGCCGTACTTGTGGAGCCACGCGATCGCGCGCTTCCAGCTCTCCTCCGCGTCGGCCTTCACATAGCTCGGCCGGTAATCGGCAAAGAACGCGTGACCGGCATCCGGATACACGACGATCTCCGATTCGCGCGCGAGCTTCGAGTCGCTCGCCTGGATCGCCTTGCGCATGTTCGCGAGCGACGCCTGCGTGATGTTCGTATCTTTCTCGCCATACAGCCCGAGCACGGGCACCTTCAGCAACGATGCATGATCGACCGGGTTGAACGGCGTCATCTCGTCCGTCTTGCCTTCGACGAACCCGTACCATGCAACGGCCGCACGCACGTGCGGGTTGTGCTCCGCATACAGCCAGCTCTGGCGGCCACCCCAGCAGAACCCGACCACGCCGAGACGCGACAGGTCGCCGCCGTTCTTGCCGGCCCACGCGACGGTCGCGTCGAGATCCTCGGTCACCTGCCGGTCCGGCACCTTGCTGACGATGTGATCGACCAGATCCTTGATCGTCGGATACTTCTCCGCATTGCCCTGCCGCGCGAAAAGGTCGGGGGCGATCGCAAGATAACCGAGCTTCGCGAAGCGGCGGCAGACATCGGCGATGTGCGCGTGCACGCCGAAGATCTCGTGGATCACGATGACGACCGGCAGGTTCGTCTTGTCCTTCGGCTGCGCGCGATACGCGGGCACGCTCGCGTCGCCCGAGCGGATCTCGACGGTGTCGACGTCCAGCCCGTCGCTGTCGGTCGTGACCGTCTGCGCCGACACGGGCAGTACGGCCGCCGCGAAGGCACCGCCCAGCGCGGCCTGCATGAACTTGCGACGCGAGAACGGAACGTGGGGAACCAGGCTGTCGACTTCGGGTTTCAACATGAATGCACTCCTCGATTGGGGGGCCGCCGCCACGATCACGGACACGGCATGACGGGGCATCGCGCCGGCGCGCGGCGCGGATGTCGCGGCGGTTGGCACCCCGCCGCGAACGGAAACCCGGACAAGATGCCCAATAATCCGTTGTCGCGTCAACTGTCGGATATGTAAGACTCGATTACGGCGTGTTGATCCGGCAGCACGGAAACCCGCGGGCGGGCCGTCGAATCGCAATGCAACGAGCCGCATGTCGACCCCGGTTGTGCGCCCGGATGCTTGCGAATTGAAACGCAATACATGCGGCCGATATTGCCCGTCAAGCGCACGCATGGCCGCCCCACTGCCCGCAAAAAGCAACGGACGGAGACCACGCACGACGTGCGCACTCCCCGCCCGCTTCCCGCGCGAACGCGCGCTCAGTGCAGCTTGACGCGCGGCAGTGTCGTGCGCCGCAGCCAGTGTGCAACCGTGTCGAGCATCATGCGCGGATAGCCGTGCAGCGCGGCGATGTGCATCCGGTACAGCGACATGTACATGAAGCGCGCGAACAGTCCTTCGATCAGCATGTTGCCGCCGATCAGCCCGCCCATCAGGTTGCCGACCGCGCTGAAATGGCCGAGCGACACGAGCGAGCCCAGGTCGCGATAGGTGAATTCGGGCAGCGGGCGCCCGTCGAGCCGGCAGCCGATTGCCTTCAGCAGGAAGCTCGCCTGCTGATGGGCAGCCTGCGCGCGCGGCGGCACGTTGCGCTCGTTGCCGGGCCATGCACAGGCCGCACAATCGCCGAGCGCGAATACGTTGTCGTCGGTAAAGGTCTGCAGCGTGCGGCGCACGTCGAGCTGGCCGAGCTTGTTGACCTGGAGGCCGTCGAGATTGGCGAGTACGGACGGCGCCTTGATGCCGGCGGCCCAGACCGTCAGGTCGGCACGCACCGTCTTGCCGCTCGCCGTATGGACTGCCCCGGGCGCCACCTCGGTCACGCGCTCGGCGAGCATCAGCCGCACGCCGATCTTCTCGAGCAGTTCGGCCGTCGCCGACGACACGCGCTCCGGCAACGCCGGGAGGATCCGCGGCCCCGATTCGATCAGCACGATGCCGACGTCGTGCCGCGGGTCGAGCTTGTGCAGCCCGTAGGCCGACAGCACCTGCGCGGTGTTGCGCAGCTCGGCGGACAGCTCGACGCCGGTCGCGCCGCCACCGACGATCGCGACCTGGATGCGCGGCTCGGCCGCTTCACCCGGTGCTGTAGGCGCAGGCGCCTGGTGCTCGGCGCGCATGCAAGCGGCGATCAGCCGCTTGCGGAAGCGCTCGGCCTCGCCCACCGTATCGAGCGCGATCGCGTTTTCCGCCGCGCCCTGTACGCCGAAGAAGTGAGTCGTACTGCCGATCGCGATCACGAGCGTGTCGTATTCCAGCTCGCGGGCAGGCAGCAGTTCCTCGCCGTCGCTGTCGTTGATGGGTGACAGCGTGATGCGCTTTGCCGCGCGATCGAGCCCGGTCAGCCCGCCCTGCTGGAATTCGAAGCCATGCCAGCGCGCCTGCGCCGCATATTCGAGCTCCTGCGTGAACGGGTCCATGCTGCCCGCCGCAACCTCGTGCAGCAGCGGTTTCCAGATGTGGGTCGGATTGCGGTCGACGAGCGTGACAAGCGCACGCGCGGGACGATTGCCGCGCGCGCCGTAGCGGTCGCCGAGCCGCGTCGCCAGTTCCAGGCCGCCCGCGCCGCCGCCTACGATGATGATCCGATGCATCTGTTCCCCCTTTGCGATTCGAAACTGCTGCCGCCGGACAAGGCAAACGCGATGCATTCGCGCCACCCGGTGGATTAACCGGTTCGGACATCATCAATGTGCAGTTCGAAGCACTTGATGTTTCCAATCCCGGAACGCGGGGCGCGCTGCCCCCGTGTCAATGACATGCATTGTCCGGGAGCTTGCGCGTTGACCACAAGCAAACCATCTCGATATTCAGCATCCCTGCAACAATATGCCGCAGGAATCGGGGGCCGCGCAACGGTGCGTCAGTGTGCCTCTTCCCAGTTCGCGCCGGCACCCACTTCGGCCACCAGCGGCACCTTCAGCTTCGCTACGCCGCACATCATTTCCGGCAGTTTCTCGCGCACCAGCGACAGCTCGCCGTCGGGTACCTCGAGCACCAGTTCATCGTGCACCTGCATGATCATCCGCGACGCAAGCTTGTCGCGCGTGAGCCAGTCGTCCACCGCGATCATCGACAGCTTGATCAGGTCGGCCGCCGTGCCCTGCATCGGCGCATTGATTGCCGCGCGCTCCGCCGCCTGGCGGCGCGGGCCGTTGCCGCCATTGATCTCGGGCAGCCACAGCCGGCGGCCGAAAACGGTTTCGACGTAACCCTTCTCCTTCGCAACCGAGCGCGTGTCTTCCATGTACTGCGCGACACCCGGGTAGCGGGCGAAATAGCGGTCGATATAGAGCTTCGCCGCATCGCGCGTGATGCCGAGGTTCGACGCGAGCCCGAACGCGCTCATCCCGTAGATGAGCCCGAAGTTGATCACCTTCGCAATGCGGCGCTGATCGGAATTGACCTCCAGCGGCGTCACGCCGAACACCTCGGCGGCCGTCGCGCGGTGGATGTCCTCGCCCTGCGAGAACGCGCGCAGCAGCGACGCGTCGCCCGAGATGTGCGCCATGATCCGCAGTTCGATCTGCGAATAATCGGCCGACACGATCCGGTGTCCCGGCGACGCGATGAACGCCTCGCGGATCCGCCGCCCCTCGGCCGTGCGCACCGGAATGTTCTGAAGATTCGGATCGTTCGATGCCAGGCGGCCCGTGACCGCGACGGCCTGCGCGTAGTTCGTGTGCACGCGCCCCGTTGAAGGGTTCACCATGCGCGGCAGCTTGTCGGTATAGGTCGACTTCAGCTTCGACAGCCCGCGATGCTCGAGCAGCAGCTTCGGCAGCGGGTAGTCCTCTGCCAGCTTCTGCAGCACTTCTTCGTCGGTCGACGGCGCGCCGCTCGGCGTCTTTTTCACGACCGGCAACTGCAGCTTTTCGAAGAAGATCTGCCCGATCTGCTTCGGCGAGCCGAGATTGAATTCGCCGCCCGCCAGTTCGTATGCCTGCGCTTCGAGCTCGATCAGGCGCGTCGCGATTTCGGTGCTCTGCGCCTGCAGGCGCGCATCGTCGATCAGCACACCCGTGCGCTCCATCTTGCGCAGCACGAGCGATACGGGCATCTCGATCTCGCGGTACACGTACAAGAGGCCCGGCTCGCGCGCGACTTGCGGGTACAGCGCGTGATGCAGCTGCAGTGTGATGTCCGCATCTTCGGCCGCGTATTCGGCGGCCTGCGTGAGCGCGACTTCATCGAAGCCGATCTGCTTCGCGCCCTTGCCGGCCACGTCTTCATACTTGATCGTCTTGACACCGAGATGACGCAGCGCAAGGCTGTCCATGTCGTGCGTGCGGTGCGATTCGGCCACGTACGACTCGAGCAGCGTGTCGTGCTCGATGCCGTTCAACGCGATGTCGTAGTTCGCGAGCACCTGTGCATCGTACTTCAGGTGCTGGCCGACCTTCTTGCGATCGGCCGATTCGAGCCACGGCTTCAGGCGCGCGAGCACTTCGTCGAGCGGAAGCTGTTCGGGCATGTCGGGGCCGCGATGCGCAACCGGCAGATACGCCGCCTTGCCCGGCTCGACCGAGAACGACAGGCCGACGAGCCGTGCGAGCATCGGGTCGAGCGCGGTCGTCTCGGTGTCGAAAGCGGTGAGCTCGGCCGCGTCGATCTTCGCGAACCACGCGTCGAATTGCTCCCAGGTCTGGATCGTGTCGTATTCGCGCACGATGTCGGCCGCCACCACCGGCGCCGGCTCGCCTTCCGGTGCGTCGGCGCCGCCGCCTTCCGCCGGCGCGCTGTCGACTTCGCGCAGCCAGGTCTTGAAGCCGTAGCGCGCGAAGATGTCGCGCAGCAGGTCGCGCGCTTCGCCGTCGGTCTTCAACGACGCCTCGATCGACTCGAGATGCGGCGCGAGATCGCAGGCCGTGTCGACGGTCACGAGCTTGCGGCCGAGCGGCAGGAAATCGAGCGCGCGGCGCAGGTTGTCGCCGACCACGCCCTTGATGTCGCCCGCATGTTCGATCACGCCGTCGAGGCTGTCGTATTGCGCCAGCCATTTCACGGCCGTCTTCGGCCCGCACTTCTCGACGCCCGGCACGTTGTCGACGGTGTCGCCGATCAGTGCGAGGTAGTCGATGATGCGCTCCGGCGGCACGCCGAACTTCGCGATCACGCCATCGCGGTCGAGCGTCTCGTTGGTCATCGTGTTGACGAGCGTGACGTGGTCGGTGACGAGCTGCGCGAGATCCTTGTCGCCGGTCGACACGATCACGTTCATCCCGTGCCGCTCGGCTTCGCGCGCGAGCGTGCCGATCACGTCGTCGGCCTCGACGCCTTCGACCATCAGCAGCGGCCAGCCGAGCGCACGCACCGCGCCGTGGATCGGTTCGACCTGCAATGCAAGATCGGGCGGCATCGATGGACGGTTTGCCTTATAGTCGGCATAAAGGTCGTCGCGGAACGTCTTGCCCTTTGCATCGAACACGCAAGCGCTATACTCTGCACTGACTTCCTTGCGCATACGGCGCAGCATGTTGATGATTCCGTAGAGCGCTCCGGTCGGCTCCCCGCCAGGGCCACGCAAATCAGGCATCGCATGGTAAGCCCGATACAGATAGCTCGAACCGTCAACCAATAGCAGGGTCTTACCTTCCAGATTTCGTTCTTCAGGCATTATGAACAAGAGAAAAGTGATTCCGAGTCTGCGTTCGCTCGCAGATCAAGAACGCGCGACAGCCAAGAAGGCCCGCGCATCGTGGCAGATGTTCACGATTATGGCAGAGTTTATCGAGGCGACCGAGTACCTGTCGGAGATCCGCCCGGCTGTCAGCATCTACGGTTCTGCCCGCCTCAAACCCGATACGCCGCACTACAAGCTCGCCGCGCAGATCGCGCGCAAGCTGTCCGACGCCGGCTTCGCCGTGATCTCCGGCGGCGGCCCCGGCATCATGGAAGCGGCAAACAAGGGCGCACACGCCGGTAAAGCACCGTCGGTCGGCCTGAACATCGAGTTGCCGCACGAACAGGCCGGCAACCACTACCAGGACATCTCGCTGCGCTTCCGCCACTTCTTCACGCGCAAGGTCACGTTCGTGAAGAATTCGGATGCGGTGATCGTGATGCCGGGCGGCTTCGGCACGCTCGACGAACTGTCGGAAGTGCTCACGCTGATCCAGACGAAGAAGTCGCGCCTCGTGCCGATCATTCTCGTCGGCAGCGAGTTCTGGAAGGGGCTGCTTCAGTGGTTCCGCGACCAGCTGATCCCGATGGGCCTCATCAATCCGGAAGACATGGACCTGATGCAGGTGATCGACGATCCCGACCAGGTGCTCGACGCGGTGCTCGCGTTCTACGAGGACAGCGGCGAGGAAGAAGGCTCGGACGATGAAGGCCATCCGCCGCGCCCCGAAGAAGACCGGATGTTCTACCTGTAATCCATCCATGACGACCGCCGGCCCAACGGCCGGCGCGCCCCACCCGCGCGGCAGACGTGGCGATTCCGTCACCTGCCGCGCGTCAATTTGTAACGCGCCATTAATCGCGCTTCGCGGCCTCGCGCCACCGAATGTCAAATCCGCGCAGCCGGTGCCGTGCGGCACGCGCCATCATCCGTGCACGCAGGCCGCCATTGTCAAATGACGCGGCCCGACGCCCGCATCCGGGGCCTGCCGACCGCCAATTCTCCGTAACAACCCCGCCTCGCGTTTTCCGTCGCGCACTATCACACTGCATGTGTCGGTGCGGCGTTCCCCCGGTGGAACGGCCCCCCTCGCTTCCATCGCGTCGCGCCGGCCTTTTATAACGACACCACGGAAAAGAACATGCAACGCTCGCTGATCGCCCTTGCCTTCGCCGGCCTCGGCCTTTCACTGTCCGGCCTCGCCCACGCCGTCAACGTCGACGTCAACATCGGCACGCCCGCACCGGTCGTCGTCGCGCCTGCGCCCGTCGTGGTTGCTCCGGCGCCCGCGGTGATCGTTGGCTGGCATGGCGATCGTTACTACGACGGCCGCCGCTACTGGGAACGCCGGGAGTGGGAGGATCACGAGCGTCATCACGGTCACGACGATCGCGGCTATCACTGCCCGCCGGGGCATGCGAAGAAGGGTGAATGCTGAGCCGATGACCGCCGGGCCATTCGGCCCGGGCACTGAAGGACCGGCAAAAAACAAAAGGCCGCACGCGAACCAACATTCGCGTGCGGCCTTTGCCGTTGTGGGCGCGGGTGGTGCCGTCGAGGTTACTGGAACGCCACTTCCGCGAAGCTCCGCAGCTTCCGGCTATGCAGCTTGTCGAGCCCGTTCGTGCGCAGGATCTCCATCGCCCTCACGCCGATCTGCAAATGCTGGTCGACCTGCCCGCGATAGAACGTATCGGCCATGCCCGGCAATTTCAGCTCGCCGTGCAGCGGCTTGTCCGACACGCACAGCAGCGTGCCGTACGGCACGCGGAAACGGAAGCCGTTCGCGGCGATCGTCGCGCTTTCCATGTCGAGCGCGATCGCGCGGCTCTGCGACAGCCGCTGCACCGGCTCGCGGTGGTCGCGCAGCTCCCAGTTGCGGTTGTCGACGCTCGCGACCGTGCCCGTACGCATCACGCGCTTCAGCTCGACGCCATCAAGTTGCGTGACGTCGGCCACCCCGCGCTCGAGCGCGAGCTGCACTTCGGCCAGCGCCGGAATCGGCACCCACAGCGGCAGGTCGGCATCGAGCACGTGATCCTCGCGCACGTAACCGTGTGCGAGCACGTAGTCGCCGAGACGCTGCGTGTTGCGCAACCCCGCGCAGTGACCGAGCATCACCCACGCATGCGGACGCAGCACCGCGATGTGGTCGGTGATCGTCTTCGCATTCGACGGGCCGACGCCGATGTTGACCATCGTGATCCCGCTGCCGTCCGCGCGCTTCAGGTGATACGCGGGCATCTGCGGCAGGCGCGGCGGCGCGGCGCCCTCGACCGGCTCGCTGCCGAGGTTCGCGTTGTAGGTGACGACATCGCCCGGCTCGACGAACGAGCTGTACTGGCTCCGGTATGCACGCACCTCGGGATCGTCGCTCTCCGTCATCACCGTGCGGCCGAGCTTCACGAACTCGTCGATGTAGAACTGGTAGTTCGTGTAGAGCACGTAGTTCTGGAAATGCGTGGGCGACGTCGCCGTGTAGTGGCGCAGCCGGTGCAGCGAGAAGTCGACGCGCGCGGCCGTGAACAGCGCGAGCGGATGCGGCTCGCCCGGCGCCGGCTCGAACGTGCCGTTGACGATGCGGTCGTCGAGATACGACAGGTCGGGCGTGTCGAAGATGTCGCGCATCGCGAGCAGGCGGTCGCGATCGAGCTCGCCCTCGAGATGAATGCCTTCCGGAAACGCAAAATGGATCGGAATCGGCTGCGACGACACGCCGATCTCGATCTTCACATGGTGGTTCTTCGCCAGCAGGCGCAGTTGCTCGCGATAGTAGTTCGCAAAGAGATCGGGGCGCGTGACCGTCGTCTCGAATACGCCGGGGCCCGCGACGAAACCATACGAGCGGCGTGAATCGACATGCGTGTTGACGTCGGTGCGGATCCGTACGAACGGGTAGCACGCGCGCACGTGCTCGGTAATCGATTCGTGGCGGCGATAGCGGGCGAACGCATCGCGCAGGAAGCCCGTGTTCGTGTCGTAAATGGCGGACAGCCGCGCGACGGCGGCGATCGGATCGTCGAAAGCCTCGACTGACGGGCTCTCGGGCGACAGCACTCGGTGCCGGCGGCTCAAATCGTTCTTCATTTTCATCACCTCGTCTGATCCGACGACATTACCACGGAACCCGGTCGCCCTTATGGCTGCCCCTACGCACGCGAGGGCCGGATGGGGCGCAGTATTTGCTAAAATCGGTGGGTTCACTGGAGACTCATCATGAAGCCGCTCATTCTCGTCGCCGCTGCCGCCGCGTTTGCCGCCGCCAGCGTCGCTTACGCCGCCGGCGGCACGCCTGACGCCGACGCGCAGGCTCGGGCCGAGGCCAACGAGGCCGCCGGCCTGCCCGATCTCCGCAAGATCAACCGGCCGGGCGCCGAAGTCACGTCGAAAGTCGACTTCGCCGACATCCGCCGCACGCCGAGCTTCCACGAAAAGAGCAAGAACGGCACCGAAGTCACCGAGTACCGTGATCGCGGCAAACCGGTCGAGATCGACGTGAAGTCGAACTTCGGCACGCGCTACCAGATGAGCTCGACGCCCGACACGTCGCCGAAGCCGCACGACGCGGGCATCCCGATCACGCGCCTGCCGTCGCTGAACCTGCGCTACTGATTCCGTGGCGCGCGGCACCGAACGCCGCGCGCCGCCTCCCTTCACCCGATGTCGCGACGCACGCCGCCCGCGTGCCGACACCCTGACCTGACGCATCCCGCATGGCCGTTTTCACTGCTGTTTCCGACTCCGATCTCGCGCAATGGATGCGCCACTACGAACTGGGCGACGTGCTCGCGTTTCGCGGCATTCCGTCCGGTATCGAAAACAGCAATTTCTTCCTGACGACGACGCGCGGCGAGTACGTCCTCACGATCTTCGAAAAGCTCACGGCGCAGCAACTGCCGTTCTATCTCGACCTGATGCGCCATCTGGCCGGCCACGGCGTGCCGGTGCCGGATCCGATCCCGCGTGACGACGGCGCGCTGTTCGGCGAGCTGCACGGCAAGCCGGCCGCGATCGTCACGAAGCTCGACGGCTCGGCCGAACTGGCGCCGGGGGTCGAACACTGCATCGAGGTCGGCCAGATGCTCGCGCGCCTGCACCTCGCCGGTCGCGACTATCCGCGCAACCAGCCGAACCTGCGCAGCCTGCCGTGGTGGCAGGAGAACGTGCCGGCGATCGTGCCGTTCATCACGGACGAGCAGCGCGCGCTGCTGGAAGGCGAACTCGCGCACCAAGCCAGCTTCTTCGCATCGGACGACTACGCGGCGCTGCCGGCCGGGCCGTGCCATTGCGACCTGTTCCGCGACAACGTGCTGTTCGCGCACGCGGCGCCCGACACCGGCCACGACGTGCGGCTCGGCGGCTTCTTCGACTTCTATTTCGCGGGCTGCGACAAGTGGCTGTTCGACGTCGCGGTCACGGTCAACGACTGGTGCGTCGACCTCGCGACCGGCGTGCTCGACGTCGCGCGCGCCGACGCGCTGCTGCGCGCGTACCAGACCGTGCGGCCGTTCACGGCCGAGGAGCGCCGCCACTGGAGCGACATGCTGCGCGCGGGCGCGTACCGCTTCTGGGTGTCGCGCCTGTACGACTTCTACCTGCCGCGCGCGGCCGAGATGCTCAAGCCGCACGACCCCGGCCATTTCGAACGCATCCTGCGCGAGCGTATCGCGCATACGCCCGCGCTTCACGAGATCCACACCGCATGCAACTGATCGAAGTGCCCGCCAAAACGGGCTATGTCTGGTTCCGTCAAGGCGTCTGGCTGTTCCGCCGGAATCCGCTCGCGTTCATCACCCTGTTCTTCACGTACCTGCTGGCGATCACGCTGATATCGATGGTGCCCGTGATCGGCTCCGCGCTGCCGCTGGTATTCATTCCCGGCGTCGCGGTCGGCTTCATGGCCGCGTGCCGCGACACGGTGGCCGGCAAGCCCGTGATGCCGACGATCCTCGTCGACGGCTTCCGTTCGTACGGCACCGTCGCGACCCAGCGGCTGCTCGTGCTCGGCGTGATCTACGTCGCGTCGATGGTGATCGTGTTCGCCGCTTCGTCGTTCGTGGATGGCGGCGCGCTGTTTCACGTGATGATGGGCGCGGCGGACGAAGCCGGCACGACGCCGGAAGCGCTCGCCGCGCAAGGCACGCTCGGCGCGCTGTTCTTCGCGACGCTGCTCTACCTGCCGGTCGCGATGCTGTTCTGGTTCGCACCGGTGCTGGTCGCGTGGCATGACGTCCCGCCCGCCAAGGCGCTGTTCTTCAGCGTCGTCAGCTGCTGGCGCAATCGCGGCGCGTTCGTCGTGTATGGCGTGCTGTGGTTCGCCGTCGCGCTCGGCACGTCGCTCGCGCTGTCGCTGCTGCTGCAGGCGCTCGGCGCCGGCGCCTACGCGCTGACGATCATGATGCCGGTGACGATCATCATCGTCACGATGCTGTACTGCTCGTTCTACGCGACCTATCGCGGCTGTTTCGGCGTACAGGAACCCGGCGCGACGCCCCCCACGTCGGGCCGCTGAAGCCCCTCCGGCCGGCGCGCGTCGCCGGCCCGCCGCTCTCCGCACCGGGCCAAAACCCGGTGCACCCGCCCTTCCCCTTGCCTCCGTCGACCACGGCCCTTCGTCGGCCGCCCCTGTTCATCCCGATCTTTTGCGCGCAAAATGATTTGCGTACAAATTGTTCGCGCGTTCTCCGCGCCGCCCGAATCATGGACCGCCTGCCTCCGCTGCCCCAGACGCTCGACGAGCAACTCTGCTTCGCGCTCTACTCGACTTCGCACGCAATGACGAAGGCGTACAAGCCGCTGCTCGACAAGCTGTCGCTGACCTATCCCCAATATCTCGCGATGCTCGTGCTGTGGGAGCGCGACGACATCGCCGTGAAAGACATCGCCGCGCGGCTCGACCTCGACCCGGCCACGGTCACGCCCCTTTTGAAGCGGCTGGAGGCGCTCGGCTACGTCGAGCGCGTGCGCAGCGCAACCGACGAACGCATCGTGAACGTCCTTGTGACGCCGGAAGGCCGTGCACTGAAGGAGCGCGCGCGGTCAGTACCGGCCGATCTCTTTTGCGCGATGCAGCAATCCCCCGATTTCCTGGTCAGGCTGCGCGCCGATCTCCAGCAGTTGCGCGACGCCCTGTCGGCCGCGAACGAGCGCTGACAGGCGGGCCTCGATGAACCGGCCCGGCACTCCCGGGCCTTTTCTTCAAAAATTCATTTGCACACAAATGATTTGTGTTCTATTGTTTGTGGGTGGCCGGCGATACCCCGTTCGACCGGACCGCTTTTCCTCCCTTTTCCAGACAGGAGCTGCACGATGAACATTCTGTACAAGACCAGCGCCACGAGCACGGGTGGCCGCGACGGCCGCGCGGTATCCGCTGACAACAAGCTGGAAGTCAAGCTGGCCGCGCCGCGCGAACTCGGCGGCACGGGCGCGGAAGGCACGAATCCGGAGCAGCTGTTTGCCGCAGGTTACTCGGCCTGTTTCCTGAGCGCGATGAAATTCGTCGCCGGTCAGGACAAGAAGGCATTGCCGGCCGATACGCAGGTTACCGCTGAAGTGGGCATCGGCCCGAACGACGCAGGCGGCTTCGGGCTCGACATCGAACTGCGCGTGTCGCTGCCGGGGCTCGACAAGGCCGACGCTCAAGCGTTGGTCGAAAAGGCACACCACGTGTGCCCGTATTCGAACGCGACGCGTAACAACGTGCCGGTGCGCCTGACGGTCGTCTGACGCGACACAAGGCCTGGAATGCAAAAAGGGCGCGT
>AACY020557307.1_pt1 | contig 57677 bp, 53 predicted proteins | sample 267378 | NCBI WGS metagenome assembly AACY02 (sample SAMN02954345, study PRJNA13694) | marine metagenome | biome: aquatic; feature: ocean; material: water; isolation source: isolated as part of a large dataset composed predominantly from surface... | reverse complement strand
CCGGCCCTTGTCGCGTGATACCGGTGGCCGTGTGGCGACGGCTTACCAGCGATACCCGGCGCCGGCGCCGACCGCGACCGTGCCGCGCGTGTTGGTGGAGCCCGACGCCTTGACCACCCAGCGCCCGTTGCGCGTGGCGGTGGACAGGCCGAACGCGACGGCCGACTGCCCGCTATATGTGCCGCCGGCGATCGAGACCATGCTTTCACCGGCCAGTGACGCCTGCGGCAGGTTCGCGATCGCGACGGCGGACGCGATACCGCCGCTCGCATCGCGACGATAGTGATCGATGTCGTTACGCACGCTGCCGATCTGGTCGTGCAATTGCTGCACGTTCACGGCATCGGTCGGCGCGGTACCGGCCTTGACGTTGGTGATCTGCCGCTCCTGGCCGGGTGCGCCGACGGAAACGGTGTCGTCGCGGTCGGCGACGGAGTTGTTGCCGAGAGCGACCGAGTTCTTGCCCGATGCTTTCGCGTTGTTGCCGAGCGCGAGACTGTCGTCACCGGATGCGCTCGAGTTGTTGCCCAGTGCCATCGAATTCGAACCGGTCGCGCCGGAGCCGTCGCCGAGTTGTGCGAACTGGTTGCCAAGGTCACCCGTCGGCGGCGTGACGCTCGGGCCGTTCTTCTCGATGTCCGACAGACGCGTATTCAGCGTGTCGAGGCGGCTGTCGAATTGCTGCTGCATCGTGAAGAGCTGCCCGCCGTTGACGGCCTGCATGCCGCCCGCGACGATCGCACCGGGCCGCACGTTGTCGAGCAGCGTGCCGCCGACACCGCCGAGCGTCGCGCGCCCGAGCGACAGGTCGTCGTACACGAGCGCACTGAGCGGCTTGCCGTCCGGGTCGACCAGGCCGGTTGCCTTCAACTGCGCGATCGTCACGGCGTCGGTATCGCCCACGCCGTTCGACAGGCCGGTGAGCGTACGCGTGCCGTTCGCAGCGGCGACGCTGACCGACGTGCCGCCCTTGTCGGCGCCGATCGAGATCGCGAGGCTGGCGGGGTCCTGCCTCACGAGGCCGGTCGTGCCGTTGTCGAGCCGCGTGCCGAGATCGTCGACGTCGTAGCGGATCGACTTGACGTCGGTTTCGACCGTCGATACGCGCCCGTCGAGGTTCGTCAGCGCACTGCCGACCGTGGTGAAGGTCTTGCCGTCGATCGTGTAGCTCGGGCCGCGAACGGAGCCGTCCGCATTGATGGCTGCGTCGCCGCCGAGTGCGTCGACGACAGGCTTGAGCTGCGACAGGTTGATCGCGTCGGTGTCGGTTGTGCCGGCGCGCAGGTTGGTGAGCTGGCGCTCGTTGCCGGCTTTGCCGATCGACACGGTGTTGCGCCGGTCGGCGACGCTGCCTTGCCCCAGTGCGACGGAGTCGTGCGCGGTGACCGTCGCGTCCGCGCCGAGCGCGATCGCGCGGTTTGCGCTGACGTTCGAAGAGACGCCGAACGCGCTCGAGCGGTCGCCGTGAACCTTCGCCTTCTCGCCGATGGCGATGGTCGCCTGGCCGTCGGCCTCCGCCGCCGAGCCGATCGCGATCGCCGAGTAGTCGCCGCCGGTTTCGCCGTTTGCCCGCGCGCCGACCCCGAGCGCGATCGAGCCGGCGCCCGAGGCGGTCGCCTCGCCTCCCGCGCCGGATATCACGATCAGTTTGCCGAGGTCGAGATCTTCAGCATGGGTGTAGCCGGGCGCGAGTGCGGCTGCCAGTGAAAGCGCGAGCGCGGACAGACGGGCGCCCTTTGCAAATTGCGATTGGGTCCACGCGTGCCGGGAGGGGCGTTCGGGGAGCGTCGAGAAAATGCCGATCATGAATCGTAGTCCTGAATGATGTGAGTCGTTCGGCCGGGCGGAAGGTATCGACGTGCATCATCGGCAACGGAAAGCGGCGCCGTTGTCTGCCTACGTCGCGCCGAGGCCCCATAGCTGAAACGCGAACGAGCGACTATACGGAGCAGGGGATGTTCCGTCGATCAGACAGATACGAAATTGTGGATGGAGGAATGGGACGCGACATCGCGTACGAATCCGGATGTCGCGAAATGGACTGCGGAGGATCCAAAGGCGGCCGACAGTTGTCGGCCGAATCAACACATTGTTGCCGCGTGGGGCGAACGATATCGGCGCATGCGTCGCACGAACGGATCACTCTCCCATCGCCAGCCCTTCCCGCCGCGGATCGGCCCCGCCGAACCACACCGTCTGCCCCTGCACGTTCAGCCGCTGGATCCCCTGCAGCCCCGAGTTCATCTCGACGATCTGCACGTCGTGCCCGCGGCCCTTCAGCCCGTCGGCAAGCGCCTCCGACACGCGGCCGCGTTCGAGCTGCGTCGGCCCGTTCATCGACCCGAAGTTCGGCAGCGCGATCGCCTGCTGCATCGTCATCCCCCAGTCGAGCACGCCCACCAGCGTCTTCGCGACGTGATTGATGATCGCGGGGCCGCCGGCCGAGCCGGCGATCATCGTCACTTGCTTCGTCTTCTTGTCGAACACGAGCTCCGGCGACATCGCCGAGCGCGGCCGCTTGCCGGGCTGCACGCGGTTCGCGACCGGCCGGCCGTTGTCGTTCGACACGAACGAGAAATCGGTGAGCTGGTTGTTCAGCATGAAGCCGCGCACCATCAGCCGCGAGCCGAATGCATCCTCGATGCTCGTCGTCATCGACAGCGCCTGGCCGTAGCGGTCGACGATCGCGATGTCGGACGTCGACGGCAACTCCGGGCTGCGGTCGTCGGCCATCGCGAGCGTCGCGCCCTGCGGCGTGCCGGCCTGCGCGACGCCCATGCTGCTGTCGCCGATCAGGTGCGCGCGCTGCGCGAGATAGGTCTTGTCGGTGAGGCTCGCCCAGCTGCCGCCCGGCAGCGGCACGAAATCGGGATCGGCGACATAGCGCGCGCGGTCCGCATACGCGAGGCGCCCGGCTTCGCTGAACAGGTGCGCGGCGAACGGTGTCGGCTCGTAGCCGACGTCGTTGCGCACCGGTTTCTGCGCGCCGATCTGCTGCCAGTCGGGCATTGCCTCGAGGATGCCGAGCATCTGCGCGATCGCGAGGCCGCCCGACGACGGCGGCGGCATCCCGCACACGACCGAGCGCCGGTAGTCGGTGCACAGCGGCGTGCGCACCTTCGCCTTGTAGCGCGCGAGATCCTGCAGCGACAGCAGGCCCGGGTTGGTCGGGTGCTTGCGCACCTTCGTGACGATGTCGCGCGCGATCGCGCCGCTGTAGAACGCGTTCGCGCCGCGGTCGGCGACCTGGCGCAGCACGGTCGCGAGCGCGGGGTTCTTCAGCACCGTGCCGGCGGCCTTCGGCGAGCCGTCCGCGTTGTAGAAGTACGCACGGGCGGCCGGATCGTTCTTCAGGTATCGGTCGTTCGCGATCAGCATCGCAAGCCGCGGGCTGATCGTGAAGCCGTGCTCGGCGAGCCGGATCGCCGGCTGGAACAGCCGGCGCCACGGCAGCTTGCCGTGCGCGCGATGCGCGGCGTCGAGCATGCGCAGCACGCCCGGCGTGCCGACCGAGCGCCCGCCGACGACACCTTCATAGAAGCTCATCGGCTGGCCGGTCGGCCCGTAGAACAGGCGCTCGGTCGCGGCGGCCGGCGCGGTCTCGCGGCCGTCGTAGGCCTGCGTCGCCTTCCCGTCGAAGTACAGCATGAACGCGCCGCCGCCGATCCCCGACGATTGCGGTTCGACGAGCGCGAGCACCATCTGCGTGGCGATCGCCGCGTCGATCGCGGTGCCGCCGGCCTTCAGCATGTCGAAGCCGGCCTGCGTCGCGAGCGGGTTCGCGGCGGCGATCATGAAGTGCTGCGAGGTCCAGCCCGGCTTGTCGGTCCAGCCGGACGACAGCTCGGGCGCGTGGAAGCCGGGCAGCGGCACGGCGGCGCCCGAGGCGGCGGCGACGGGCACCACCGCGCCCGACGGCGGTGTGGACGGGGACGTGCAGCCGGCGTTGAACGCGACGAGCGCGACGGCGGCGAGCAGCGTCCAGGAGCGCGATTGCGGGCGAATCCGGTCGAACATTGAACCCTCGGCAGCAGTGAATTCGAAGGAGGCGACGGTGCCGGCGAAACGCGGCTGCCCGCCCCGGCGCGCTATTGTCGCCGCGCGCCCGGCGGCTTGTCACCCGACAGGAAACCCTGACGCATCGCGCCGGGCCCGCCCCGGCCGGTCTTTCCGGCCTGTTCGAGGATGAACTCTATGAATGTCGACGTCGCACGCGTGTGGTGCCGGTTCGGCATGTAGAGCATGTACATGTGCGTGCCGAAGATGCTGAGCCGGTACGCGTCGAGCGACGTGACGACCGTGCCGCGCCGGATGTCGTCCTGCATCACGTAGTCGGGCACGATGCCGACCCCGATCCCGCCGAGGATCGCCTGCCGCAGGAACAGGAAGTTCTCCGAAATCAGCGTGGGCTCGAGCAGCACCTCGTGGCGTTCGTCGCCGAGATACGCGGCGATCCTGAGCTGCCGGCCCATTACCGTCGCGGTGACGACGGGGGCGGCGGACAGCGCGCCGAGGCTCGCCGGCATCCCGTGCTCGGCCGCGAATTCGGCGGACGCGCACGCGACGTAGCGCACCGCGCCCATGTCGCGCGCGACGAGGTTCTGCGGCGGCTCCGGCATCACGCGCACCGCGATGTCGATCTCGTCGCGCATCAGGTCTTCCACGCGGTTCTCGAACACGACGTCGAGCACGATGCCCGGATGCAGCCGCTTGAAGGCAAGCAGCCAGTCGGACATCACCATCTGCCCGTAACCGCTCGGCACCGACAGCCGCACGCGGCCCTGCAGGTCCTGGCCGAGCGTCGTCACCGATTCCTGCGCGGCGAGCAGTTCGTTGCGGATGCGCCGGCCGTGCTCGTACAGCTTCAGCCCGATCTCGGTCGGCTCGATGCGCCGCGTCGTGCGCCGCACGAGCTGCTGGCCGATCGAGCGCTCGAGCTGGTTCAGCCGGTAGCTGACGTTCGCGCGGCTCATCTTGAGCCGCTGCGCAGCCTTGCTGAGATTGCCGGCGTCGAGAATCTCGACGAGCAGCGTCAGCGCGTTCAGGTCCATGCGGCGCGTCTCCCGATCCGGCCCGTTTAATGGTCGGAAACATTCAGTGTCAAGTCAGACTTGACAGCTTGTAAAAGTGGGAGGGAATTGTCAATGAATCTCGATCAATCGAGAATCGGGTCATGCCCGGCGTACGGCCGGATCTTGTCCCGCTTCGTGCGGGACCGGGGGCCGGTGCCCCGGCGCCGCTCGCGTGGCCGTGAGCCACGAACCGGCGTCGACGCATCGGCCGACGCGTCAAGGAGACACGATGAACTCACCCGCTTCCCCCGCCAGCCCGGCCGGCACCGTCACGCGCGAACGGCGCGACAAGGTGCTCGTCGTCACGATCGACCATCCGCCCGTCAACGCGCTGTCCGCCGATGTGCGGCGCGGCCTCGCCGACGCGCTCGACGCCGCGCAGGCCGACGCCGCGATCCGCGCGGTGCTGATCGTCGGCGCCGGCCGCAACTTCATCGCGGGCGCCGACATCCGCGAATTCGGCAAGCCGATCGTGCCGCCGTCGCTGCCCGACGTGTGCGAGCGGATCGAATCGGGCACGAAGCCGGTCGTGGTCGCGCTGCACGGCGCGACGCTCGGCGGCGGCCTCGAAGTCGCGCTCGCCGCGCATTACCGGCTCGCGGTGCCCGGCGCGAAGCTCGGGCTGCCGGAAGTCACCCTCGGCCTGCTGCCCGGCGCGGGCGGCACGCAGCGCGCGCCGCGCCTGATCGGTGCGAAGGCCGCGCTCGACCTGATGCTGACGGGCCGCCATGCGAGCGCCGAGGAAGCGCTCGCGCTTGGCCTCGTCGATCGCATCGCGCACAGCGACGACACGCTCGCTGAAGGCCTCGCCTATGCGCAGGAACTCGTGTCGCTCGGCGCGCCGGTGCGCCGCACGCGCGATGCGCAGGGCCTGGCCGACCGCACGGCCGCGCAGGCTGCGATCGAGGCGGCGCGCGCCGAGCTGCCGAAGAAATCGCGTGGCCTGTTCTCGCCCGCGAAGATCGTCGATGCGGTCGAGGCCGCGCTCACGCAGTCGTTCGACGCGGGGATGAAGCTCGAGCGCAGCCTGTTCCTGCAGTGCATCGACAGCCCGCAGCGCGCGGGCCTCGTGCATGCGTTCTTCGCGGAGCGCGAGGCGGCGAAGGCGCCCGAGGCACGGCGCGCGAGCGCGCGGCCGGTCGAGCGGATCGGCGTGGTCGGCGGCGGCACGATGGGCGCGGGCATCGCGGTCGCGGCGCTCGATGCCGGGCTGCCGGTGACGATGATCGAACGCGACGAAGCCTCGCTCGCCCGTGGCCGAGCGCACGTCGAGAAGGTATATGACGGCCTGGTCGCGAAAGGGCGGATGACGCCGGCCGCGCACGCGGCGCGGCTCGCGCGCTTCAAGGGCAGCACGTCGTACGACGCGCTTGCGCAGGCCGACGTCGTGATCGAGGCCGTGTTCGAGGACATGGCGGTGAAGAAGGGCGTGTTCGCCGAACTCGCGTGCGTGTGCAAGCCGGGCGCGGTGCTCGCGACTAACACGTCGTATCTCGACATCGACGAACTGGCCGCGAGCATCGACCGGCCGGCCGACGTGATCGGCCTGCATTTCTTCTCGCCGGCCAACGTGATGAAGCTGCTCGAGATCGTCGTGCCGGCGCGCGTAAGCGCGGACGTCGTCGCGACCGCGTTCGCACTGGCCAAGCAACTGAAGAAGACGCCGGTGCGCGCCGGCGTGTGCGACGGCTTCATCGGCAACCGGATCCTCGCGGTCTATCGCACGGCGGCCGACTACCTGATGGAAGACGGCGCGTCGCCGTACCAGATCGACCGCGCAGTGCGCGAATTCGGTTTCCCGATGGGCCCGTTCCAAGTGGTCGACCTGGCGGGCGGCGACATCGGCTGGGCGACCCGCAAGCGCCGCGCGGCGACGCGCGACCCGCGCTCGCGCTACGTGGAGATTTCCGACCGGCTGTGCGAGCGCGGCTGGTTCGGCCAGAAGACGGCGCGCGGCTACTACCTGTATCCGGACGGCGCGCGCGTCGGCGCACCGGACCCGGAAGTCGAGACGATCGTCGCCGAAGAACGCGCGAAGAAGGGCATCACGCCGCGAACCTTCACCGACGACGAGATCCTGCGCCGCTACCTCGCCGCGATGATCAACGAAGGCGCGAACGTCGTGCACGAGAAGATCGCGCTGCGCCCGCTCGATGTCGACGCGGTGTTCCTGTACGGCTACGGCTTCCCGCGCTATCGCGGCGGCCCGATGCATTACGCGGACACGATCGGCCTCGCGAACGTGCTCGCCGATATCCGCGCGTTCGCGAAGGAGGATCCGCTGTTCTGGAAGCCGTCGCCGCTGCTCGCCGATCTCGTCGCGCGCGGCGCGGATTTCGCGAGCTTGAACCGCATCGACTGAACGCCCACCGCATTCGCCACGGACCGAAGATGGACCTCAATTTCACTCCCGAAGAGGAAGCCTTCCGCACGGAAGTGCAGCGCTTCCTGCAAGCCGAACTGCCCGCGCGCATCGCGCGCAAGGTGAAGGGCGGCCTGCATCTCACGCGCGACGACATGCGCGAATGGCACGCGATCCTCAACGCGCGCGGCTGGCTCGCGAGCCACTGGCCGCGCGAATACGGCGGCCCCGGCTGGAGCGTCGCGCAGAAGTTCCTGTTCGACAACGAATGCGCGCTCGCGGGTGCGCCGCGCATCGTGCCGTTCGGCGTGAACATGCTCGGCCCCGTGCTGATCAAGTACGGCAACGAAGCGCAGCAGCGCCACTGGCTGCCGCGCATCCTCGACGGCACCGACTGGTGGTGCCAGGGCTACTCGGAGCCGGGCGCCGGTTCCGATCTCGCGGCGGTGAAGACGAGCGCGGTGCGCGGCATCGACGCGCAGGGCGAGCACTATCTCGTGAACGGCCAGAAGACATGGACCACGCTCGGCCACTACGCGAACATGATCTTCTGCCTCGTGCGCACCGCGACCGACGTGCGCAAGCAGGAGGGCATCAGCTTCCTGCTGATCGACATGAACACGCCGGGTGTCGAGGTGCGCCCGATCATCACGCTCGACGGCGAGCACGAAGTCAACGAGGTGTTCTTCACCGACGTGCGCGTGCCGGCGGCAAACCTCGTCGGCGAAGAGAACCGCGGCTGGACCTACGCGAAATACCTGCTCACGTACGAGCGCACCAACATCGCTGGGATCGGCTTCTCGACGGCCGCGCTCGACCGGCTGCGCGCGGTGGCCGCGAAGGTCACGAAGAACGGCCGGCCGCTCGCGGACGATCCGTTCTTCGCGGCGCGCGTAGCACGCGTCGAGATCGAGCTCGAGAACATGCGCACGACCAACCTGCGCGTGCTGGCCGCGGTCGCGGGCGGCGGCGCGCCCGGAGCGGAAAGCTCGATGCTCAAGATCCGCGGCACGCAGATCCGCCAGGAGATCACCGCGCTGATGCGGCGCGCGATGGGGCCGTACGCGCAGCCGTTCGTCGAGGAAGCGCTCGATGCCGACTACGACGGCGAGCCGGTCGGCCCGGACGACGCCGCGAGCGCCGCGCAGCAGTATTTCAACAACCGGAAGCTGTCGATCTTCGGCGGCTCGAACGAGATCCAGAAGAACATCATCGCGAAGATGATGCTCGGGCTGTAACGAGGGACGCGACGATGGATTTCCAGCACACAGAAGACCGCCGGATGCTGGCGGATACGTTGAACCGCTTCATCGCCGAGCAGTACGCGTTCCCGGTGCGCGATCGCATCGCGCAGTCGGCCGAGGGGTTCGATCGCGCGATGTGGCGGCGCTTTGCCGAACTCGGCACGGTCGGCGCGCTGTTTGCCGAAGCCGACGGCGGGTTCGGCGGCGCGGGCTTCGACATCGCCGTGGTGTTCGAATGCCTCGGGCGCGGGCTCGTCGTCGAGCCGTTCCTCGGCGCGCTGCTCGCGGGCCGTGCGCTGTCGCTCGCCGGCGGCGCCGCGCATCGCGACCGGCTGGCCGCGCTGATCGACGGCCGCGCGAGCGCCGCGTTCGCGCATGACGAGCCGGGCTCGCACTACGAACTGACGACCGTGCGCACGCATGCCGAACGCTCGGGCGACGGCTGGGTGCTGACGGGCGCGAAGGGTGTCGTCGACCAGGCCGCGCAGGCGGCATTCTTCGTCGTCAGCGCGCGCGTGTCGGGTCATGACGACGATGCAGCCGGCATCGGCCTGTTCGTCGTGCCGGCCGATGCAGCGGGCGTATCGCTGCGCGACTACCGGAAGATCGACGGCGGCCGCGCGGCCGAGGTGCGCTTCGAACGCGTCGTGCTGCCGGCCGATGCCGCGCTCGGCACGCACGACGGCGACGCCGGCGCCGAGCTGCTCGAACGCGTGCTCGGCTACGGGCTGCTCGCGCTGTCGGCGGAAGCGCTCGGCGCGATGGATGTGGCGAAGGAGTACACGCTCGACTACCTGCGCACGCGCAAGCAGTTCGGTTTGCCGATCGGCAGCTTCCAGGCGCTGCAGCACCGGATGGCCGACCTGCTGCTCGAAGTCGAGCAGGCGCGCTCGGCGGTGATCAACGCGGCCGCGCAGCTCGATGCGCCGCGCGTGGTGCGCGAACGCGCGCTCGCCGCCGCCAAATACAGCATCGGCCGGATCGGCACGCTCGTCGCGGAGGAGAGCATCCAGCTGCACGGCGGGATCGGGATGACGTGGGAGCTGCCGCTGTCGCACTACGCGAAGCGGCTCGTGATGATCGATCACCAGCTCGGCGACGAGGATCATCACCTCGCGCGCTACATCGCGCTGTCGAAACAGTAAAAAAGCGAACGACGCGAATGGAGGAGACAAGGATGACGAACGAATCGCGCGCATTGCCGCTGGCCGGCGTGAAGGTGCTCGATTTCTCGCGCGTGCTCGCGGGCCCGTGGTGCGCGATGGTGCTCGCCGATTTCGGCGCGGAAGTGATCAAGGTCGAGCATCCGGCGCGCGGCGACGACACGCGCGACTGGGGCTTGAGGATCGGCGACACCGAGACGACCTACTTCAACAGCGTGAACCGCAGCAAGCGCTCGATCTGTCTCGACCTGCAGACCGAAGCAGGGCGGCGCCTCGCACGCGAGCTGGCCGCGCAGGCCGACGTGGTGCTCCACAACTTCAAGTTCGGCGGCGCGGAAAAGCTCGGGCTCGGCTACGACGCGCTGGCCGAGCTGAATCCGCGCCTCGTGCACTGCGCGATTTCCGGCTACGACCGCTCGGGCGCCGAGGCCGCGCGGCCCGGCTACGACCTCGTCGTGCAGGGCGAGGCCGGGCTGATGGCGCTGAACGGCGAGGCAGGCCAGCCGCCGCTGAAGTTCGGCGTCGCGGCGGTCGACCTGTTCACCGGCATGTATTCCGCGCAGGCGATCCTCGCCGCGCTGTACGAGCGCCATGCGACCGGGCGCGGGCGACGCATCGAGATGGCGCTGTTCGACTGCGGGCTGATGATCACCGCGTACTACGGGCTCGACGCGCTGCTGATGGGCGAGGACCCGCCGCGCTACGGCAACGCGCATCCGTCGGTCGTGCCGTACGGTGTGTTCGACGCGGCCGACGGCCCGCTCGTGATCACGGTCGGCAACAACACGCAGTTCGCGCGTTTCTGCGATGCGATCGAGCGGCCCGATCTCGCGGCCGACGCGCGCTACAAGACCAACCTCGGCCGCTCGGAAAACCGCGCCGAGCTGCTGCCCGAGATTTGCGGCGAACTCGCACGCCGGCCGCGCGCGGCGTTGCTCACGGCGCTCGCCGATGCAGGCATTCCGTGCGGCGAAGTGCTCGGGCTGCACGAAGCGCTGAAGTCGGAACGCGCGACGCGCGCGGGGCTCGTCACGCGACTGCCGCACCCGGTCGCGGGCGGCGTCGACGTGCTTGCGCCACCGTATCGCTTCGATGGCGCACGGCTGCCGGTGCGCGGTGCGCCGCCGGTGCTCGGCGCCGATACGGACGCGGTGCTCGGCGGCTGGCTCGGGATGTCGGCTGACGAGGTCGCGCGGCTGCGTGCGGATCGCGTGGTCTGAGCGCACGCCCATGCACGGGCAGGACACATTGCATTGCACCGCCGCGGCGCGGGCGGATCGGTTGACGCGCCGGCCATCCACAAGACACGCCTTGCGAACAGACGAGGCGAAGGAGACACCATGGAGCTTTCCGTCATCGAATCGGTCACGGCGCGCCGCGACTACCAGCAGCTCGTGCGGGCGCGGCGCCGCTTCAGCTTCACGCTGACGGCGCTGATGATCGCCACGTACTACGGTTTCATCCTGCTCGTCGCGCTCGCGCCGCACGTGCTCGCCGCGCCGCTGTACCGCGGTGCGACGATGACGGTCGGGATTGCCGCGGGCGTCGCGATCATCCTGGTCGCGATCAGCCTGACCGCGTGCTACGTGCTGCGCGCGAACCGTGCGTTCGACCGCCGCGTCGACGCGATCCTGCAGCGTTCGTGACGGAGGCCGACATGCGACGACTCTCGATGGCGCTCGGCGCGCCTGCCGTTCTCGTTTCCTCCGCCGCCCACGCGGTATCGGTCGCGGGCCCGATGCCCGACAAGGTCGAGCTGAACCCGGTCGCGATCGGAATGTTCTTCGCGTTCGTGTTCGCGACGCTCGCGCTCACGCGCTGGGCCGCGCGCCGCACACGCTCGACACGCGACTTCTACACGGCCGGCGGCGGCATCACCGGGCTGCAGAACGGGCTTGCCATCGCGGGCGACTACATGTCGGCCGCGTCGTTCCTCGGGCTGTCCGGGATGGTGTTCATGTTCGGCTTCGACGGGCTCATCTACTCGATCGGCTTTCTGGTCGGCTGGCCGTTCGTGATGTTCCTGATCGCCGAGCCGCTGCGCAACCTCGGCAAGTTCACGTTCGTCGACGTCGTCGCGTACCGCTTCGCGCAGCGGCCGATCCGGCTGCTGACGTCCGCGAATTCGCTGACCATCGTCGTGCTGTACCTCGTCGTGCAGATGGTCGGCGCGGGCAAGCTGATCCAGCTGCTGTTCGGGTTGTCGTACGGCACGGCCGAGCTGATCGTCGGCGTGCTGATGGTCGTCTACGTGTTCTTCGGCGGGATGACGGCCACCACCTGGGTGCAGGTGATCAAGGCCGTGCTGCTGCTGTGCGGCGCGACGCTGCTCGTCGTGCTCGCGCTCGGCGAATTCGGCTTCAGCGTCGACGAGATGTTCCGCCGCGCGGTGGCCGTGCATCCGGGCGCGCTGTCGATCATGGGCCCCGGCAAGCTGATCCGCGATCCTGCGAACGCGCTGTCGCTCGGCATCGCGCTGATGTTCGGCACGGCCGGCTTCCCGCACATCCTGATGCGCTTCTTCACGGTGCCGAACGCGAAGGAGGCGCGCAAGTCGGTGCTCTACGCGACCGGCTTCATCGGCTACTTCTACCTGCTGACCTTCGTGATCGGCTTCTCGGCGATCGTGCTGCTCGCGCAGCATCCGGAGTTCTTCAAGGTCGGCGCGAACGGCACGTTCAACCTGACGCACGACCTGCTCGGCGGCTCGAACATGGTCGCGGTGAAGCTCGCGCAGGCGGTCGGCGGGAACTGGTTCTACGGCTTCATCGCGGCCGTCACGTTCGCGACGATCCTCGCGGTGGTCGCGGGCCTGACGCTCGCCGGCGCGACGACGATCTCGCACGACCTGTATGCGCAGATGTGGGCGCGCGGCAAGCCCGACGAGCGCGTCGAGATGCGCATTTCGCGCGCGGCGACGATCGCGCTGTCGGCGGTCGCGATCGGGTTGTCGATCCTGTTCGAACACGTGAACGTCGCGTTCATGGTCGGCCTCGTCGCGGCGGTGGCCGCGAGCGCCAATTTCCCGGTGCTCGCGATGTCGATCTTCTGGCGCGGGATGACGACGCGCGGCGCGGTGCTCGGCGGCGGGCTCGGCCTCGTGTCGGCGGTCGCGCTCACGGTACTGTCGAAGTCGGTGTGGGTCGACGTGCTGCACCACGCGCACGCGCCGGTGTTCCTCGACAACCCGGCGCTCGTGTCGGTGCCGCTCGCCTTCATCGGGATCGTCGTCGGCTCGCTCGCGGATCGCGGCGAGCGCGCACGCCGCGAGCGCGACGCGTTCACGCAGCAGGAGTTCTACGCGCAGACGGGCGTGCTGGCCGGCCGGGCCGTGCAGCATTGATTCGTCTGATGAAACGATGCCTCCGTCCGGATCGCCGGACGGATATTTTCCGGAAATCCGGAATCCCGGATTTCCTTGCCTGCCGCATTATGAGAAATACAATGAATACAAAGGTTTGACGGGTTTCAGGAACCTGGCATTGACCTTGCAATATAAAGCGCACGGCCATCCCACGGCCGAACTACTACAGCAAGCAAGGAGACAATCGATGACCACTGCCTTCCTCCCCCTCCGGACGTCCTGAGGCATCGCTTGTTGCGGCACGGCAGCCGCGCGGGCGAATGCCTTTCCCCTGAGACATTCGTCCGCGCGCGTGACGCCGTTTCCATCGGCTCATCTACTTCTGCAGGAACCATCGTGAAGAAGAAACCCTTCTACAAAGTGCTCTATGTGCAGGTGATCTTCGCCATCATCGTCGGCGTGATCCTCGGCCACTTCTACCCGTCGATCGCCACCGACATGAAGCCGCTCGGCGACGGCTTCATCAAGCTGATCAAGATGGTGATCGGCCCGATCATCTTCTGTACGGTCGTCACCGGCATCGCCGGCATGGAGGACATGAAGAAGGTCGGCCGCGTCGGCGGCAAGGCGCTGCTGTACTTCGAGATCGTGTCGACCTTCGCGCTGGTGCTGGGCCTCGCGGCCACGCACATCCTGCGTCCGGGCGTCGGCTTCAACATCGATCCGGCGACGCTCGACGGCAAGGCCGTCGCGTCGTACGCGGCGAAGGCGCACGGGCAGTCGACGGTCGACTTCCTGATGCACATCATCCCGAACACGATGGTCGATGCATTCGCGCAGGGCGAAATCCTGCAGATCCTGCTGATCGCACTGCTGTTCGGCAGCGTGCTCGCGCACCTCGGCGAGCGCGGCAAGGTCGTCACCGACTTCATCGACGGGCTCACGCGCGTGCTGTTCGGCATCGTGCACATCGTCACGAAGCTGGCCCCGATCGGCGCATTCGGCGCGATGGCGTTCACGATCGGCAAGTACGGCGTCGGCTCGCTGGTGCCGCTGCTCAAGCTGATCGGCACGTTCTACCTGACGTCGGTCGTGTTCGTGCTGGTCGTGCTCGGCACGATCGCGCGCTTCACCGGCTTCTCGATCATCCGCTTCGTGTCGTACATCAAGGAAGAGCTGCTGATCGTGCTCGGCACGAGCTCGTCGGAAGCCGCGCTGCCGCAGCTGATGGAAAAGCTCGAGAAGGCAGGCTGCTCGCGTTCGGTCGTCGGCCTCGTCGTGCCGACCGGCTATTCGTTCAACCTCGACGGCACCAACATCTACATGACGATGGCCGTGCTGTTCATCGCGCAGGCGACCAACATCGAACTGACGTGGATGCAGCAGCTCACGCTGCTGGCCGTCGCGATGCTGACGTCGAAGGGCGCGAGCGGCGTCACGGGCGCGGGCTTCATCACGCTCGCCGCGACGCTGGCCGTCGTGCCGACGATCCCGCTGTCGGGCATGGTGCTGATCCTCGGTATCGACCGCTTCATGAGCGAGTGCCGCGCGCTGACCAACATCGTCGGCAACGGCGTCGCGACGGTCGTCGTGTCGGCCTGGGAGAAGGAACTCGACCGCAACAAGCTGCGCCAGGCGCTGAAGGGCGGCGGCGAAGTGACGCCGACCGAGACGGCCGGCGTCTGACGGCATGAAGGAGCAGGCGGCGGCACCGCCCGCCGCCGGCGCGGCCCGCGGCGGCCAGCGCAGAGGGGCGGGGGCCTATGACACAATAGGCGATCCGCATCGCCAGGAAGCCTCGACCGTGACGCGCCGCCTGCTCATTCTCGTCGTGCTTGCCGCCGCGCTCGCCGCGGCGTGCGCGCTGACGTGGACGATCACCTGGCGGCGCGGCGTCGCCGAGCTGCAGCGCAACGCCGCGGTGCGCGTCGACCGCACCACCAACGCGCTCAAGAGCACGCTCGACCGCTACGAGTCGCTGCCCTATCTGCTCGGCAGCCACCCGTACGTGCAGGAGCTGCTTGCCGATCCGAAGCGCGCCGACTACACCGGGCGCGTCAATCGCTATCTCGAAGACCTCAACGAACACGCGCACGCGACCGTCACCTACGTGATCGGCGCGGACGGCCTGTGCGTCGCCGCCAGCAACTGGCGTGCGCCCGACAGCTTCGTCGGAACCGAATACCGTTTCCGCCCGTATTTCCTCGACGCGATGAACGGCCAGGTCGGCCGCTTCTTCGGGATCGGCACGATCTCGCGCGATCCGGGCTACTACATCTCGCAGCCGGTGTGGCGCGACGGCAAGATCGCGGGCGTCGTCGTCGTGAAGCTCAATCTCGAATGGTTCCAGGGCGCCGATGCGTCCGAGCCGCTCGTTGTCGCGGACGATCACGGCGTCGTGTTCCTGTCGTCGGTGCCCGCATGGAAGTACCACACGCTGCGGCCGCTCACGGGGCCCGTCGCCGAGTCGATCTACGAGACGCGCCAGTACGCGCAGCAGCCCGTCACGCCGCTGCCGCTGCGCATCGAGCAGGTGCTCGGCCCCGATGCGGAGATCGTGCGCCTCGGAGCGGCCGGCGTAGGCCCCGGCCTGCGCGCGCCGCGCTACCTCGCGAGCAAGCGCCGGATCGGCGAGCCCGACTGGCTGCTCGTCACGCTCGCGCCGATCGCGCCCGTCGACGCCGATGCGCGCAACGCGACGATCGTCACCGGTTTCGGCTTCGTGTCGGTCGCGCTGCTTGCGTTCTACTGGCGAATGCGCCGCGCGCGCGTGCGGGAAATGATCCGCGGCCGCGCGCTGCTGCAGCAGGCCTATGCGGAGCTGAACCGGCGCGTCGAGGAGCGCACGGCCGACCTGTCGGAGGCGAACGAGCAGTTGCAGAAGGAAGTCGGCGACAGGATCCGCGCGGAGCAGGAGCTGCGCGCCGCGCACGACGAACTGATCCAGGCGAGCAAGCTCGCCGCGCTCGGTCAGATGGCGGCCGGCATCACGCACGAACTGAACCAGCCGCTTGCGGCGCTGCGCAGCTTCTCGGACAACACGCGCGTGCTGCTCGATCGCGGCGAGCAGGCGGCCGCGCGCGAGAACCTGGAGGCGATCGCCGCGCTCACCGAGCGGATGGGCAAGATCACGAACCAGCTGAAGCTGTTCGTCGGCCGCGCGAAGCCGCGCAACGAGCAGGCGCTCGTCGTGCGCGCGCTGCGCAGCGTGCTGTCGCTGCTCGACGAGCGCCTGCGCGGCGTTGCACTCACGCTGACGCTCCAGGACGCGACCGTGTCGCCCGCGCACGATGCGCCGCTCGACCTGGCGCGCGACTATCCCGAGCTCGTCGCCCGTTGCGAGGATCTTCGCCTCGAACAGGTGCTGATCAACCTGCTCGGCAACGCGCTCGACGCGGTCGCAGGTGTGGCGGCGCCGGCGATCGAGGTGACGATCGCGGTGTCGGCGGCCACGCTCGCGGTCGAGGTGCGCGACAACGGAAGCGGCATCGCGCCCGACCTGCTGCCGCGCCTGTTCGAGCCGTTCTTCACGACCAAGGAAATGGGGCGCGGGCTCGGGCTCGGCCTCGCGATCTCGTCGTCGATCGCGAGCGATGCGGGTGGTGCGCTCACAGCGCGCAACGCGCCGTCGGGCGGCGCGCTGTTCGTCTTGACGCTGCGGCGCGCCTGCACGCATCATCCGGACTTCGTGTCCGAGCCGGCGGGCTCGCGCTAGGCGCGCCACGCCGCCCGCCCGATCGGCGCACGATCGGTATCAACGACGCCGCGCGCGCTGCCGCCGCGCGGCCCGTCAGGAGCAAGTGAGTACGATGGCCAACCGGCTGCAAGTGATCTATATCGAAGACGATGCGCTCGTTCGCCGGGCCAGCGTGCAGAGCCTTCAGCTGGCGGGGTTCGACGTCGCCGGCTTCGAGTCGGCCGAAGCGGCCGAGAAGGCGATCGTCGCGGATACCGCCGGCGCGATCGTCAGCGACATCCGGCTGCCCGGCGCGAGCGGGCTCGACGTGCTCGCGCAGTGCCGCGAGCGCGTGCCCGACGTGCCCGTGATCCTCGTCACCGGGCACGGCGACATCTCGATGGCCGTGCAGGCGATGCGCGACGGCGCGTACGACTTCATCGAAAAACCGTTCGCGGCCGAGCGCCTGATCGAGACGGTGCGCCGCGCGCTCGAGCGCCGCGAGCTCGTGCTCGAGAACCACGCGTTGCGGCGCGAGCTGGCAGGGCAGAACGTCGTCGCGCCGCGCATCATCGGCCGCAGTCCGGCAATCGAGCAGGTGCGCAAGCTGATCGCGAACGTCGCGCCGACCGATGCGTCGGTGCTGATCAACGGCGACACCGGCGCCGGCAAGGAGCTGATCGCGCGCAGCCTGCACGAGCTGTCGCCGCGCCGCGACAAGCCGTTCATTGCGGTGAACTGCGGCGCGCTGCCCGAGCCGATGTTCGAGTCGGAGATGTTCGGCTACGAGCCCGGCGCGTTTACCGGCGCCGCGAAGCGCCGTGTCGGCAAGCTCGAATATGCGTCCGGCGGCACGCTGTTCCTCGATGAAATCGAAAGCATGCCGCTCGCGCTGCAGGTGAAGCTGCTGCGCGTGCTGCAGGACGGCGTGCTGGAGCGGCTCGGCTCGAACCAGCCGATCCGCGTGAACTGCCGCGTGGTGGCGGCCGCGAAAGGCGACATGAGCGAGCTAGTCGCGGCCGGCACGTTCCGGCGCGACCTGCTGTACCGCCTCAACGTCGTGACGATCGCGCTGCCGCCGCTCGCCGAGCGCCGCGAGGACATCGTGCCGCTGTTCGAGCATTTCATGCTCGATGCGGCCGTGCGCTACGCGCGGCCCGCGCCGGTGCTGACCGACCGGCAGCGCGCGAGCCTGATGCAGCGCGACTGGCCCGGCAACGTGCGCGAGCTGCGCAACGCGGCCGACCGCTTCGTGCTCGGCGTGGCCGACATGCCGCAGGAGACGGGCGCGAGCGGCGACGACGCCGACAACGAGCAGACGCTGAAGGAGCGCATCGAGCAGTTCGAGCGCGCGGTGATCGCCGAGGCGCTGAACCAGACGGGCGGCGCGGTCGCCGCGACGGCCGACCGGCTGCATGTCGGCAAGGCGACGCTGTACGAGAAGATGAAGCGCTACGGGCTGTCGGCGAAAGGCGAAACCGAGCGCTGAAAAGCAAACGGACCGCGGAACCGGATTGCCCGGTCATGCGGTCCGTCGTGCGGGGAAGGGCGCGGTGCGCGGCCCTTCGAGCCGGATCGGGCGGCGCTCAGGCCGCGTTGCCGTCGAGTGCCTTCTTGAGCAGTGCGTCGAGTTCCGCGAACTGCGGCGCGCCGACGTAGCGCTTCAGGATCTTGCCGTCCTTGTCGACGACGAAGGTCGTTGGCGTGAGCTGCACGTTGCCGAACTGCTTCGCGACGCTGCCGTCGTCGAGCGCGACCTTGAACGGCAACTGTCGCGTCTGCGCGTAGTTCGCGACGTACATCGGCGGATCGTAGTTCATCGCGACCGCGACGAATTCCAGACCCTGACCCTTGAAGCGGTTGTAGGTATCGACCATCTGCGGCATTTCCTGCATGCAGGTTGCGCAGCTCGTCGCCCAGAAGTTCACGAGATAGACCTTGCCTTTCAGATCGCCTGCAGTCGAGACCTTCTGGCCCGACAGCAGCGTGAACGTGGCGTCCGGCACGCTCGACTTGCCGTTGAATGCGAAGAAGCCGGCGACGGCGATCGCCGCGACTACGACGGCGGCGACGATGTAGCGGGCGGGGCCGGCGCTGCGCCGGACGGGAGGCGTGGTGTTCATCTGGTGCTCTCGGAGTCGGTCGATGACGCGGATCAATGCAAAGGACATCGAAATTCGACGATCATTTTAGCGCGAATGCGGCTTGCGCACCGACGGCGGGCACACATCCCGGATTTCACGTTCAGCGGATAATGCCCGTTTTGCCTGCCCGATCCACGCCATGCCGAAGGAAGTCATCGTTTCGTTGCGCCCCCTTTTTCGTCCGTTGCGACACTTCGCCGCGCTCGCGTGCGTGAGCGCGGCACTGGCCGCGTGCTCGCCGTCGTACGACTGGCGCACGCTGCACAACGATGCCGGCTACACGATCGACCTGCCGGCGAAGCCGACCGTCGAGGAGCAGCCGGTGGCGATCGGCGGCGCGTCGATGCCGATGCGGATGCAGGCCGCGCACGTCGACGGCGCGGTGTTCGCGGTCGGCACGCTGACGCTGCCGGACGACCGTGACGACACGCGCCGCGCGGCGCTCGAGTTCCTGCGCGCCGGGCTGTCCCGCAACCTCGCGGGCGCGCCGCAGACGGCGTCGGTGCCCGTGCCGCTCGCGGCCGGCGGTGCGGTGAACGGGCTCGAGCTGCGCGTCGCGGGCGCGGCGGCCGGCGGCGATCGCACGCACAAGACGATCGTCGCGCGGCTCGCCGCGCGCGGCCGGCACGCGTACCAGGCTGTCGTGATTGCCGACGGGCCGCTCACGCAGGAGCAGCTCGACCAGTTTTTCGGGTCGTTCAAACTCGACTGACGGCGGCCGGCGAGGGCGCTCAGACACGCGGTGGCAACTGAAAGTTCATTCGCAGCTTTCGACGCTAGTCGCCGGATTTTGCGAGGTTTTTTCGGCTATCCACAGCGCATGTGGATAACTTTGTTGAAAAGTTGCCCGGATTTCCCGCCAAGCCGCGCGGGACGGCCTTCCGGCCTGTTTGGCCGTTCGCTTGCCTTTTGGGAAAGGTGAATCAAAACAAGGAGATACGGATTCCGTGCCGCAAAGGTCTCGCCGAGACCTGATGCGGGGCCGGATTCGCGGAATTGTGCATAAGTCAAGTCTTGACAGCCGGATTTTGTCCTCCGAGGGCGTTCAAAGCGCCGTCAGCGCGCGCCGGTAGCGGATCGCTTCGGCGATCTGCGCGGCCGTCGGCAGCGGGTCGCCGGCCAGGTCGGCGATCGTCCGCGCGACCTTCAGCACGCGGTAATACGCGCGCGCCGACCAGCCGAAGCGCTCGCCGGCCTCGCGCAACAGCCGTTCGCCTTCGTCGGTCGGCCGGCACAGGTCGTCGGTCTCGCGGCCGCTCAGCATGTGGTTCGTCTTGCCCTGCCGATCGAGTTGCAGCGCACGCGCCTGCGCAACCCGCGCGGCGACCGCGGCACTCGGCTCGCCGGGCGCCGATGTGCGCGTCGCCAGTTCGGCGGGCGACAGCGCGGGCAGGTCGATCTGGATGTCGATGCGATCGACGAGCGGCCCCGACAGCTTGCGCAGGTAGCGTGCGGCGACGTCGGGCGAGCAGCGGCAGCGTCCTGACGGATCGCCGTGCCAGCCGCACGGGCACGGATTCATCGCGGCGATCAGCTGGCAAGCGGCCGGAAAGTCGGCCTGCTGGGCCGCACGTGAAATCGTGATGCGGCCGGCCTCCAGCGGCTCGCGCAGCATTTCGAGCACGTGCCGGTCGAATTCCGGGAGTTCGTCGAGGAACAGCACGCCGAGGTGCGCGAGCGTGATCTCGCCCGGTTGCGGCGGGTTGCGGCCGCCGACCAGCGCGGCGGCGCTCGACGAGTGGTGCGGCGCACGGAACGGCCGCCGGCGCCACTGCGCGGGCGAGAAGCCGAGGCGGCTCGCGGAGAGGAGCGCCGCCGACGTCAGCGCCTCATCGTCGGTCAGCGGCGGCAGGAGGCCCGGCAGCCGCGCGGCCAGCATCGACTTGCCGGCCCCCGGCGGCCCGACCATCAGCATGTGATGGCCACCCGCGGCCGCGACTTCCAGTGCGCGGCGGGCGCCGCGCTGGCCGACCACGTCGGCGAGATCGGGCGCGGCCGGCATCGGCAGGCCGTCGAGGCACGGCGCCGCGACCGGCGCGAGCCGTCCGTCGGGCGCGCCGGTGAGGTGCGCGCACAGCGCGGGCAGGTCCGGCGCGCCGAACACGGTGACGCCCGGCACGAGCGCGGCCTCGGCGGCGCTGGCTAGCGGCAGGTACAGCTCGGGGGCGTCCGACGCGGCGGCGGAGTGCGGCTGCGGGCCGGCCTCCCGGCCACCGTCGCCTGAACCGGAGAGCGTGCCTGAACCCAGGCCGGAAGCCGCGCCGCTTTCCGCCACCTGCCAATCCCGCGCCACGCCGCACGCCATCGCGAACGCGCCGCGCATCGGCCGCAGCGCGCCCGTCAGCGACAGTTCACCCGCGAATTCGCGGCCGGCCAGTGCGTCGGCCGGGATCTGGCCGTTCGCGGCGAGGATGCCGAGCGCGATCGGCAGGTCGAACCGTCCCGACTCCTTCGGCAGGTCGGCCGGCGCGAGGTTGACGGTGATGCGGCGCACGGGGAAGTCGAAGCCGCAGTTCTGCAGCGCGGCGCGCACCCGCTCGCGGCTTTCGCGGACTTCGAGATCGGGCAGGCCGACGATCGAGAACGACGGCAACCCGTTGGCGAGATGGACTTCGACGGTGACGTCCGGCGCACGGCCGGAGGCGGGCGCGCGACTGCGCACCACGGCGAGCGACATGGCGAGGCTCCTGAAAAAAGACGGACGACGGCCGTTCGAGGCCGCATGCCGCGGGAATCGGAGGAACGGTGCGCGCTTGCCGGCGTGGCGCGGGGAAAGAACGAGGAACAGCGGAACGACGGACTGCGAAGAGCGAAGAACAGCGAAGAGCGGGGGTGCTGCGTAGAACGACGGACGACGAAGAGCGGTACGGTGACTTCAGTGCTTCAGTGCTTCAGTGCTTCAGTGCTTCAGTGCTTCAGTGCTTCAGTGCTTCAAGGCGGCGGGCGCGGGCCGCGCGAGGCGGCCCGCGCCCGGACCTTGCGGCCGGGCAGGGCGTCAGGCTTGCGGCGCGGCGAGCTTCTGCTCGAGTTCCGCGACGCGTTTCTCGAGCTCCTCGAGGCGCACGCGGGTGCGGGCGAGCACCTGCGCCTGCGTGTCGAATTCCTCGCGCGTGACGAGATCGAGTTTCGAGAAGCCTTGCGACAGCATGGCCTTCACGTTGCGCTCGACGTCCTTGGCCGGCGAGTTTTTCAGCAGATCGCTGACGCGCGACTGCAGATCGTTGAAAACGTCGCTGGGTTGCTTCATGTGATTCCCCTTCCTTGCACAAAAAATGTGCATCTTCAGTTGCGTACGTGCCCATGATGCACGCATGACCGGAAATGGTGCGCCCGGAGCGCGAATTCCGGGCATGGCGCCCGCATGGGTGAATGCCCCGGCGATCCGGGACGTGCGTGCACTCTAGCAACGATCCTTTCGCCGCGCCAGCAAACCGGGCCACGTTGGCCATTCGGCCGGGCTTCCGCGCCTTACATCGCGCGATGCGACCCCTTGATGAAGCCCTTTGAAACGGTGCTCGAACCGACTTGGCATGCGAGTTGCTGAGAAGAGTCCGTTACAACATTCCAACCAATTCGACGGGACAACTCTGCGAGAGGACTTCATGAAACTCATTACCGCAATCATCAAGCCGTTCAAGCTCGATGAGACGCGCGAAGCGCTGTCGGCGCTTGGCGTCTCGGGCATCACGGTGACGGAGGTAAAAGGGTTCGGGCGCCAGAAGGGGCATACCGAGCTGTACCGCGGCGCCGAATACGTGGTCGATTTCCTGCCGAAGATGAAGATCGAGGCGGCCGTGTCGGACGATCTCGTCGACCAGGCGGTGGAAGCGATCGAGCGGGCTGCGCGCACCGGCAAGATCGGCGACGGCAAGATCTTCGTCACGCCCATCGAGCAAGTGATCCGGATTCGCACCGGGGAGACCGGCGCTGACGCGCTGTAACAGAACAGACAAGACAAGCGACAAGAGGAAACCCAAGATGCGCAAACTTCTGATGTCCCTGCTGATGGCCGGCTCGCTGATCGCGGCCGGCGTCGGCTCCGCGCTCGCCGACGACGCGGCGTCCGCCGCGGCTGCGTCCGCGCCCGCCGCAACGGCTTCCGACGCATCGGCTGCTGCCGCTCCGGCCGCTTCGGCACCGGCTGCCACCGACGCGTCCGCAACCGCCGCTGCCGCCGCGCCGGCCTCGAGCGCCACCGACGCGTCGGCTGCCGCCGCTGCTTCGGCACCGGCCGCTCCCGCTGCGCCGACCGCCCCGTTCTCGGTCGATTCGTCGAAGATCAGCGCGGGCGATACCGCGTGGATGCTGACGTCCACCGCGCTCGTGCTGTTCATGACGATCCCCGGCCTCGCGCTGTTCTACGCGGGCATGGTCCGCAAGAAGAACGTGCTCGCGACCGTGATGCAGAGCTTCGCGATCACCGCGGTGATCACGGTGCTGTGGACGGTGGTCGGCTACAGCCTCGCGTTCACGCCGGGCAGCGGCTTCATCGGCGGCCTGTCGCGCGCGTTCCTGCACGGCATGAACTACATCCACGGCGACAAGGCGACGACGCTGACCGTCAGCCACCTGGCACCGACGATTCCGGAATCGGTCTACTTCGTCTACCAGATGACGTTCGCGATCATCACGCCGGCGCTGATCTGCGGCGCGTTCGCCGACCGGATGAAGTTCTCGGCGATGCTCGTGTTCATGACGCTCTGGTCGCTGATCGTCTACGTGCCGATCGCGCACATGGTGTGGGAGCCGACCGGCTGGCTGTCGGCTGACGGCGTGCTCGACTTCGCGGGCGGCACGGTGGTGCACATCAACGCCGGTATCGCGGGCCTCGTGTCGTGCCTGGTGCTCGGCAAGCGCGTCGGCTACGGTCGTGAATCGATGGCACCGCACAACCTCGTGCTGACGATGATCGGCGGCTCGATGCTGTGGGTCGGCTGGTTCGGTTTCAACGCGGGCTCCGCAGTCGCGGCCGACGGCCGCGCCGGCTTCGCGATGCTGACGACGCAAGTCGCGACGGCGTGCGCGGCGCTCGGCTGGATGTTTGCCGAATGGATCGCGAAGGGCAAGCCGTCGGTGCTCGGCATCGTGTCGGGCGCGGTCGCGGGTCTGGTGGCGATCACGCCGGCAGCCGGCTTCGTCGGCGTGGCAGGCGCGCTCGTGATCGGTATCGCGGCGGGCGTCGTGTGCTTCTGGTCGGCGACGTGGCTCAAGTCGAAGCTCGGCTACGACGATTCGCTCGACGCGTTCGGCGTGCACGGCATCGGCGGGATTCTCGGCGCACTGCTGACCGGCGTCTTCGCGGTCAAGGATATCGGCGGCGCCGACGGCAGCCTGCTGCTGCAGGCGAAGGGCGTCTTGATCACGCTGGTCTACAGCGGCGTGCTGAGCTTCGTGCTGCTGAAGCTGATCGACCTGACGATCGGCCTGCGCGTGTCGGAAGAAGAAGAGCGCGAAGGCCTCGACGTGATCCTGCACGGCGAGCATGTCGAATAAGTCACAAGGATGACCGGCGGGCCGCCGCGACGACGGCGCCCGCCATGAATGAGCGCAGCGACTTGGGCCCGCCTCACCCGGCGGGCTTTTTTTCTTCTGTCACGCGCTGCCGTAGCGGATAACCCTTCACTCTATCGGGTCAATAGCCGAAAACTTCCTCCATATCCTTGTGAAGCCGGGAACAATCCCCAAATGGGCAGGGCAATTGCTCTACAATCTTCATTCTCCCGCTCGCGAGTGATTCATGGTTCCCCACCTCGTTACCGCGTTGAACGGTCCGCTGCTCGAACTCGAGCAGAAGATCCTCGACGCGACGCCTGCGATCGAACGCTGGTTCAGGCTCGAATGGCAGGAACACACCCCGCCGTTCTATTGTTCGGTGGACCTGCGCAACGCCGGCTTCAAGCTGGCGCCCGTCGACGCGAACCTGTTTCCCGGCGCGTTCAACAACCTGCCGTCCGAAGTGCTGCCGCTCGCCGTGCAGGCGGCGATGGCCGCGATCGAGAAGATCTGCCCGGACGCGAAGAACCTGCTCGTGATTCCCGAGCTGCCGACCCGCAACGCGTTCTACCTCGAAAACGTCGCACGTCTCGCCACGATCATGCGCCAGGCCGGCCTGAACGTGCGCTTCGGCTCGCTCGACCCGAGCATCACCGACATGACGCCGATCACGCTGGCCGATGGCCAGAAGATCGTGCTCGAACCGCTCGAGCGTTCGCAGCGCCGCCTCGGCCTGAAGAATTTCGATCCGTGCTCGATCCTGCTGAACAACGACCTGTCGGCCGGCATTCCGGCCGTGCTGGAAAACCTGCACGAGCAGTACCTGCTGCCGCCGCTGCACGCGGGCTGGGCCGTGCGCCGCAAGTCGACGCATTTCTCGTGCTACGACGACGTCGCGAAGAAGTTCGCGAAGATGGTCGGCGTCGATCCGTGGATGGTGAATCCGTATTTCGCGCACGTGGAAGGCGTCGACTGGCAGGCGCATGAAGGCGAGCAGGCGCTCGCCGATGCGATCGACGGCGTGCTGAAGAAGATCGCGCGCAAGTACCGCGAATACGGGATCAGCGAGAAACCGTACGTCGTCGTGAAGGCCGACGCGGGCACGGCGGGGCGCGGCGTGATGACCGTGCACGATGCGGCCGAGATCGGCCGCATGTCGAAGGCCGAGCGCGCGCAGATGGCCGAGTCGAAGGCCGGCCTCGCGGTGCGCGACGTGATCGTGCAGGAAGGCGTGTATACGTTCGAGCGCGTCGGCGACGAAGTCGCCGAGCCCGTCGTGTACATGATCGACCGCTACGTGGTCGGCGGCTTCTACCGCACGCACGCCGGCCGCGAGCGCGACCAGAACCTGAACGCGCCCGGCATGCACTACGTGCCGCTCGGCTTCGAGCACACCGCGCTGCCGGATGCGGGCGCGAAGCCGGGTGCCGCGCCGCCGAACCGTTTCTACATGTACGGCGTCGTCGCGCGGCTGTCGCTGATCGCGTCGTCGATCGAACTGGAAAAGACCGACCCCGAAGCCATCCAGGTGTAACGGACCTTCGCTACGTACAGGACCTCATGGACATTCTCTTTATCGCCGACCCGCTCGAGCGCTTCAAGATCTACAAGGATTCGACCTACGCGATGATGGCGGAGGCGGCGCGGCGCGGGCATGCGGTGTACGCATGCGAGCCGCACCAGCTCGCGTGGACGGGTTCGGGCGTCGAGGCGGACGTGCAGCGCGTGACGATCGTCGGCGATACGGCCGATCTGCACCGCCATCCGTGGTACGAGGCGGCCGCGCACGAATCCCGTGCGCTGACGTCGTTCGGTGCGGTGCTGATGCGCAAGGATCCGCCGTTCGACATGGAATACGTGACGGCCACGTGGATGCTCGAGCTTGCCGAGCGGGCGGGCGCGCACGTGTTCAACAAGCCGCAGTCGATCCGCGATCACTCGGAAAAGCTCGCGATCGGCGAGTTTCCGCAATTCGTCGCACCGACGCTCGTCACGCGTGATGCGGCGCGCCTGCGCGCCTTCCACGCCGAGCATGGCGACGTGATCGTCAAGCCGCTCGACGGCATGGGCGGGATGGGCGTGTTCCGTGTGAAGGCCGACGGGATGAATCTCGGCGCGATCATCGAGATGCTCGGCCACGACGGCACGCGCTCGCTGATGATCCAGAAGTTCATTCCGGAGATCAAGGCAGGCGACAAGCGCATCCTGCTGATTGCGGGCGAACCGGTGCCGTTTTCGCTCGCCCGGATTCCGCAGGGCAGCGAAGTGCGCGGCAATCTCGCGGCGGGCGGGCTCGGCGTGGCGCAGCCGCTGACCGCGCGCGATCGCGAGATCGCCGAAACGCTCGGGCCCGTGCTCGCGGCACGCGGGTTGCTGCTGGTCGGCCTGGATGCGATCGGCGACTGGCTGACCGAGGTGAACGTCACGAGCCCGACGTGCTTCCGCGAGATCATGGAGCAGACGGGCTTCGACGTCGCCGCAATGTTCATCGACGCGCTGGAGCGGGCAGCCGCGTAGGCTGCTTTCCCGCGCAACCCCGGCGGCGGCCGCGCAGGTCCCCCGTCGCCGAGCAGTTCGACCGGCCTGCTACAATGCCCGCTTGCCCGGTGCCGCGCTCGCGCACCCAAGGCCCGGCGGTCGGGCCGAAACTGTTGCAAGGCTGAACATGGAACGTTTCCCACACTCGCTACGCTCATTGCCCCGCCGCGGGGTATTGGCCCGCCAGGGGCGGCCGGGAGCGATCTGACATGGCCGGGATCCTGATCATCGCGCACGCCCCGCTCGCCACCGCGCTGCGGGACTGCATCGCGCACATCTATGGCGGCGTGCCCGCCCGCATCGGCTGTATCGACGTGATGGCGGACAGCGATCCGACCCAGGTGATGGCGTTCGCGCACGCGGAGCTCGCGCGTCTCCGGGAAGAGAACGGCGTGGTCGTGCTGACCGACATGTACGGCGCGACCCCCGCGAACATCGCGGGCCAGCTCGCGAAGCTCGACAACGTGCGCGTGCTGGCCGGCGTGAACCTGCCGATGCTCGTGCGTGCCGTCTGCTACCGCACCGTGCCGCTCGACAAGCTGGTCGACAAGGCGCTGTCCGGCGGCGCGAAGGGCGTGCACGAGGTGTCGGCCGGCACGCCGCCGCCGCCGAGCGAAACCGGCTGCGGCCAGTGCGCGCCGATTCCGCCCGAACCGCAGCCGCGCACCGAATCGCACTGAGCCTCCGTTTTCCGTTTTAGACCGACCCGCCTGCGCGCGCCGCCGGCGGTCCCGACCGACCCGACCGAGAATCATGCTTCAACAAGAAACCACCATCGTCAATAAATTGGGGCTCCATGCGCGCGCATCGGCCAAGCTTACGCAACTGGCCGGCAACTTCCAGTCGGAAGTCTGGATGACACGCAACGGGCGCAAGATCAATGCGAAGAGCATCATGGGCGTGATGATGCTGGCGGCCGGCATCGGCAGCACCGTGACGATCGAGACCGAAGGGCCCGACGAGCGGGAAGCGATGGACGCGCTACTGAAGCTGATCGCCGACAAGTTCGGCGAAGGCCAGTGATCCTCGCGCGGGATAGTTGCCGTTTCCAGTCAGAATGCCGCGGATTCCGCGGCATTTTTTTCGTCGGAAGCATTGATGCGAAATGCGCAATGCTGCGGTGCATGCAGTCAGCGGGGAGTCGCGGAATTTATAATCGCTAACCGGGGTCATAAGCGCATCGCAGCAGTGTGCCGCGGCTTTACTTGTACAGAGGAGGTGCGCGTGTCCTTCACGCTGCATGGCATTCCCGTCTCACGTGGTATCGCGATCGGGCGAGCGTATCTGATCGCGCCGGCGGCGCTCGACGTCGCCCATTACCTGGTCGAGGCGAACCAGATCGATGCGGAGGTCGAGCGCTTCCGCACCGCGCTCGAGGTCGTGCATCACGAACTCGAAGCGCTGCGCGCCGACCTGACCGACGACACGCCGAGCGAAGTCGGCGCATTCATCGACGTCCACGCGATGATCCTGAGCGACGAGATGCTCGTGCAGGAAACCATCGACCTGATCCGCACGCGCCGCTACAACGTCGAGTGGGCGCTGACCGAGCAGCTCGAGCTGCTCACGCGCCACTTCGACGATATCGAGGACGAATACCTGCGCGAGCGCAAGGCCGACATCGAGCAGGTGGTCGAGCGTGTGCTGAAGGCGCTCGCCGGCGCACCGTCCGCGTCGCAGGCGCTCGACCGTGCGGCCAAGAACGGCACGAACGAGATGATCGTCGTCGCGCACGACATCGCGCCGGCCGACATGATGCAGTTCAAGTCGCAGTCGTTCCAGGCGTTCGTCACCGATCTCGGCGGGCGCACGTCGCACACGGCGATCGTCGCGCGCAGCCTCGGCATTCCGGCCGCGGTCGGCGTGCAGCATGCGAGCGCGCTGATCCGCCAGGACGACCTGATCATCGTCGACGGCGACCAGGGCATCGTGATCGTCGATCCGGCGCCGATCGTCCTCGAGGAATATTCGTACCGGCAGTCCGAGAAGCTGCTGGAGCAACGCAAGCTGCAGCGCCTGAAGTTCTCGCCGACGCAAACGTTGTGCGGCACCAAGATCGAGCTGTACGCGAACATCGAGCTGCCCGACGACGCGAAGGCGGCCGTCGAGGCCGGCGCGGTCGGCGTCGGCCTGTTCCGTTCCGAGTTCCTGTTCATGCATCAGAAGGAGATGCCGGAGGAGGAGGAGCAGTTCGCCGCGTACAAGCGGGCCGTCGAGTGGATGAAGGGCATGCCGGTGACGATCCGCACGATCGACGTCGGCGCGGACAAGCCGCTCGAGGCGCTCGACGAAGGCTACGAGACGGCGCCGAACCCCGCGCTCGGCCTGCGCGCGATCCGCTGGAGCCTGTCCGAGCCGCAGATGTTCCTCACGCAGTTGCGCGCGATCCTGCGCGCGTCCGCGTTCGGCCAGGTGAAGATCCTGATCCCGATGCTCGCGCACGCGCAGGAGATCGACCAGACGCTCGACCTGATCCGCGAGGCGAAGCGCCAGCTCGACGACGCGGGGCTCTCGTACGACCCGAACGTGCGCATCGGCGCGATGATCGAGATCCCGGCCGCGGCGATCGCGCTGCCGCTGTTCCTGAAGCGGTTCGATTTCCTGTCGATCGGCACGAACGACCTGATCCAGTACACGCTCGCGATCGACCGCGCGGACAACGCGGTCGCGCACCTGTACGACCCGCTGCATCCGGCCGTGCTGCACCTGATCGCCTATACGTTGCGCGAAGCGAAGCGCGCGGGCGTGTCCGTGTCGGTGTGCGGGGAAATGGCGGGGGACCCGGCGCTCACGCGCCTGTTGCTCGGGATGGGGCTGACCGAGTTCTCGATGCACCCGAGCCAGTTGCTGGTCGTGAAGCAGGAGATCCTGCGCGCGCACCTGAAGGCGCTCGAAAAGCCGACGGCCGACGTGCTCGCCGCGTTCGAGCCGGAGGAAGTGCAGGCCGCGTTGCAGCGCCTGTCGGTGGCGGAGCCGCGCGCGGATGCGGCTGCGTAGCAGGCGCCCGCGTCTGCGCTAATCGTAGCGAAGTGTCACCATGCATGCGCCGCCGGGCGCATGCCCGTCGCGCGTCAGTGCCGGCCCCCGCACACGGGGCAGTCGGCCTGGCGCGCGATTTTCATCGTCGTCCATTCCATCCGCAGCGAATCGAGCATCATCAGGCGCCCGTTGAGCGTCTTGCCGATTTCCCCGATCACGCGCAGCGCCTCGGCGGCCTGCATCGCGCCGATGATCCCGACCGTCGGCGCGAACACGCCCATCGTCGCGCACGCGACTTCCTCGAACGGCTGGTCTTCCGGAAACACGCACGCGTAGCAGGGCGCGGCCGGGTCGCGGAAGTCGAACGTGCTGATCTGCCCGTCGAAGCGCAGCGCGGCGCCCGATACGAGCGGCACGCCATGCGCGACGCAGGCGCGGTTGATCGCGTGCCGCGTCGCGAAGTTGTCGGTGCAGTCGAGCACGACGCTCGCGTGCGGCACGTGCGCGTCGAGCCATGCATCGTCGACACGCTCCGCGACCGCGTGCACTTTCACCTCGGGGTTCAGCTGCGCGAGCGCGTCGCGCCCCGATTCGACCTTGTGGCGGCCGACCGAAGCCGTCACGTGCAGGATCTGCCGCTGCAGGTTCGTGAGATCGACCGTATCGGCGTCGACGAGCGTGATCGTACCGACGCCCGATGCCGCGAGGTACATCGCGGCGGGCGAGCCGAGGCCACCCGCGCCGACGACGATCGCATGCGCATCGAGAAAGCGCTGCTGTGCCTCGATGCCGATTTCGTCGACGAGGATGTGACGGGAGTAGCGAAGGAGTTGATCGTCGTTCATGGGGAGTCGTGGCGAGGCGGCGTATGTGTCGTTATTTTAGGCGCGCATGAAAAACGGGCCATCGCGGTCTTCCCGCGATGGCCCGTCGGATGCCGGCCGGCGCTTACTTCGGCGCCGACGCGGGCTTCGGTGCGGAAGCCGGCTTCGCGCTGGCGCCCGATGCCTTCGAGGCCGTGGCGGCCTTGCCGGCCGGGCCCTTCGTGCTTTCGGCGAGCAGCGACTTCGATTCCTGGACCGGCTTGCCTTCGAGCTTGTTGAGCGCCTGCTGCATCATGAAGTCGTCGGCGCTGCCGAACTCGATCGGCTTGCGATCGCGATCCTTCTGGCGCTGCTCCGGCGTCTTCTTGTCGTTCTGCTCTTCAAGCACGCGCAGCTGATCCATCCGGCGCTGCTCGCGGTCTTCCTGTTCCTTCTTCTCGTTCGGATCCTGCGTGTTCGCGAGGTGGTTCGTGTAGTCGACCTCGCGCGTCACGAGCACGTCGTCCGGATCGCCATCCGCGTACTGGTCGACCGGCACGTCCGGCGTGATGCCCTTGTTCTGGATCGAACGGCCGCTCGGCGTGTAGTAGTACGCGGTGGTCAGGCGCAGCGCGGTGTCGGCCGTCATCGGGCGGACCGTCTGCACCGAACCCTTGCCGAACGTCGTCTTGCCCATGATCTGCGCGCGCTTCGAATCCTGCAGCGCACCGGCGACGATTTCCGACGCGGACGCCGAATAGGCGTTCGTCAGCACGATCATCGGCACGGTCTTGAACACCGGCGGCAGGTTCTTCAGCGGATCGCCATCGAAGGACGGCAGGCGATAGTTGTCGTACGTATCGCGGTAGACCTGCTTCGAATCGGCGATCTGGCCGTTGGTCGACACGACGACGGAGTCGGGCGGCAGGAACGCGCCGGCCACGCCGACCGCGCTCTGCAGCAGGCCGCCGCCGTTGTTGCGCAGGTCGAGGACGAGGCCCTTCAGGTTCGGCTGCTGGCGTGCGATGTCCTGCAGCTTCTGGGCGAGATCGGGCGTCGTGCGCTCCTGGAAGCTCGTGATGCGGACATAGGCATAGCCCGGATCGAGGATCTTCATCTTCACGCTCTGGACCTTGATGATCGCGCGCGTGACGGTGACCGGGAACGTGCGGTCGTCGCTCTTGCGGAAGATCGTCAGCGTGACCTTGGTGCCCGGCTCGCCGCGCATCTGCTTCACGGCCTTGTCGAGCGTCATGCCGCGCACCGGCTTGTCGTTGATGCGGGTGATCAGGTCGCCCGGACGGATGCCGGCGCGGAACGCGGGGGTATCCTCGATCGGCGAGATCACCTTGACGAGGCCGTCTTCCTGCGAGATCTCGATGCCGAGACCCGCGAAGCGGCCCTTCGTCTGCTCCTGCAGCTCGTCATAGTCGGTCTTGTCGAGGAACGACGAGTGCGGGTCGAGGCTCGACACCATGCCCTTGATCGCGGCCGTCAGCAGCTTCTTGTCGTCGACCGGTTCGACGTACTCGCGCTTGATCTGTCCGAAGACTTCCGCGAACAGGCGGAGCTGGTCGAGGGGAAGCGGCGCCGTGGCGGTCTGCTCGGCCGATGCGGAAACCTGCAGCGTGGCGAACACGCCCGTGGCGAGGCCCGCGGCAATCAGGCCGATGTTCTTCAATTTCATTCGCATAGAGATCTGGTGCGGTCGGGAAGCGCGTGGCGGTAGCGGGGATGATGTAGCGGACAAGTATAACTGTTCGTCCGATAACTCAGTGGAACGGCGCGAAAAGCGTCGAACAGGCCCGGAGCCGGCCCGGCGGGGCGCCGCCGGATGCGCTGCGGGTTCGAAAGCGGTTTCGACAGCGCCGGGGCCGCGAAGGTTCGCGCGGCGCTCGCGACAAGGGCCTGGGGCGGGGCCGGACGGGCCGCAGCGGACGCCGCCCGCCCGCCCGGCTCGCCCGGCCGACGGGCGTCAGCCCGCCTTGCCCTGCTTCGCGACGGCGGCCTGCGCCTGCGCGATCGCGTCCTGGTCGCCGAGGTAATAGTGCTTGATCGGCTTCAGGTTCTCGTCGAGCTCATACACGAGCGGCACGCCGTTCGGGATGTTCAGGCCGACGATGTCGCTGTCCGAGATGCCGTCGAGGTACTTGATCAGCGCGCGCAGCGAGTTGCCGTGCGCGGCGATCAGCACCTGCTTGCCGGCGCGGACCGCCGGGGCGATCGACTCGTTCCACAGCGGCAGCACGCGCGCGACCGTGTCCTTCAGGCACTCGGTGAGCGGCAGCTGCTCGCGCGGCACCTTCGCGTAGCGTGGGTCGTTGAACGGCGCGCGTTCGTCGGTCGGCTCGAGCGCGGGCGGCGGCGTGTCGTAGCTGCGGCGCCACACGAGCACCTGCTCGTCGCCGAACTTCGCGGCCGTTTCCGCCTTGTTCAGGCCCGACAGCGCGCCGTAGTGGCGCTCGTTCAGGCGCCACGAATGGACGACCGGCAGGTACATGAGGTCCATCTTGTCCTGCACGTGCCACAGCGTGCGGATCGCGCGCTTGAGCACCGACGTGTACGCGATGTCGAACGTGTAGCCGGCCTCCTTGAGCAATTCGCCGGCCTGGTAGGCCTCGTTGCGACCCTGCTCGGTCAGGTCGACGTCGACCCAGCCGGTGAAGCGGTTTTCCTTGTTCCACGTCGATTCGCCGTGGCGGATGAGAACGAGTTTGTACATGGATCTTGCGGTCGGTAGTGAAGGAAGCGGTGGCGCGTCGTGCAGGACCCGACCCGGGCCCGCCATCGCGCAAGACGGTTATTTTATAATGGCGGGATTGTCCTCATCCGATTTCTCTTTTTCCGGCGGAATTCCGTGACGTTCTTTACCAATTACACCAACCTGGCCCTTATCGCGATCCTGGTGGTATCCGGCGGCCTGCTGGCCTGGCCCGCGCTGCGCCGCGGCCGCGGCGGCCTGTCCGCCGCAGAGGCGACGCAACTCATCAACCGCCGCAACGCGGTCGTGATCGACGTGCGCGCGCCGGCCGATTTCGCTGCCGGCCACCTGCCGTCGGCACGCCAGGTCGCGGCGGGCGAGATCGGCACGAAGATCGCGCAGGTCGCGAAGAACAAGAGCACGCCGGTGCTGCTCGTCTGCCAGAACGGCCAGCAGTCGCAGAAGGCGGCGCGCGAGGTCGAGGCGGCGGGTTACGCCGAGGTGCACGTGCTCGAGGGCGGCGTGGCCGCCTGGCAGCAGGCCGGGATGCCGGTCGTCAAACAAGGAGTGGCGAAGTGAACAAGGTTTTGATGTACAGCACGCAGGTGTGTCCGTATTGCATCCAGGCCGAGCGCCTGCTGAAGCTGCGCGGTGTCGAGCAGATCGAGAAGGTGCTGATCGACCGCGATCCGGCCCGCCGCGACGAAATGATGACGCGCACGGGGCGCCGCACGGTGCCGCAGATCTATATCGGCGACACGCACGTCGGCGGTTACGACGATCTGTCGAAGCTCGACCGCGAAGGCGGGCTCGTCCCGCTTCTGCAAGCGGCCTGATTAGGGCAGAATGGCCGCCGGCCGCGCCGCGGATTGGGCGCGCAGGATTCATCCGTGGCGGCCGGCGAGAAGCCGGGCCGCCCCGTCACCACTTTTAGGGAAACACCATGTCCGACGTCGAAAACCAACCGTTCTTCAACATCCAGCGCGTCTACCTGAAGGATATGTCGCTCGAGCAGCCGAATTCGCCGGCGATCTTCCTCGAGCAGGACATGCCGTCGGTTGAAGTCGAAGTCGACGTCAAGGCCGACCGCCTCGCGGAAAGCGTGTTCGAAGTCGTCGTGTCGGGCACCGTCACCGCGAAGGTGAAGGACAAGGTCGCGTTCCTGATCGAAGCGAAGCAGGCCGGCATTTTCGACATCCGCAACATTCCGGACGAGCAGCTCGACCCGCTCGTCGGCATCGCATGCCCGACGATCCTGTTCCCGTACCTGCGTTCGAACATCGCCGACGCGATCACGCGTGCTGGCTTCCCGCCGATCCACCTGGCGGAAATCAACTTCCAGGCGCTGTACGAACAACGCCTCGCGCAGCTTCAGCAGCAGGCCGGTGCCGCAGCAGGCGCACCGAATGGCACGACGCTGAACTGACGTTTCACTCGGAGGACCGGTGCTGGGTATGAAAGTAGCCGTTCTCGGCGCCGGTGCTTGGGGCACCGCGCTCGCGGGCCATCTGGCCGCGCGGCACGATACGCTTCTGTGGGCGCGCGATGCCGCGCTCATCGCCGGGCTGCAGGCCCGGCACGAAAATTCCCGCTATCTGGACGGCATCGTGCTGCCTGACGCGTTGCGCTACGACGCCGATCTCGGCGCCGCGCTCGCGCATGGCGCCGCGGACGACGCACTGTGCGTGATCGCCGCGCCCGTGGCCGGGTTGCGCACGCTGTGTCACGCGATGCGCGACGCAGGCTGCGTGCCTGCGCATGTCGTCTGGGTCTGCAAGGGCTTCGAGGCCGACACGCATCTGCTGCCGCACCAGGTGATCGCGGCCGAGTTGCCCGAACAGCACAGCAACGGCGTGCTGTCGGGGCCGAGCTTCGCTCGCGAAGTCGGGCAGTCGCTGCCCGTCGCGCTGACGGTGGCGAGCACGTCCGCCGAATGCCGCGAGCGCACGCTCGCCGCGTTCCATCACGGCGCGATGCGGATCTATACGGGCGACGATGTGGTCGGCGTCGAGGTCGGCGGCGCGGTGAAGAACGTGCTCGCGATCGCGACCGGCATCGCCGACGGTCTCGGCCTCGGGCTGAACGCGCGCGCCGCGCTGATTACGCGCGGCCTCGCCGAAATGTCGCGGCTCGGCGTCGCGCTCGGCGGGCGAGCGGAAACCTTCACGGGCCTCACGGGCCTCGGCGACCTGATCCTCACCGCCACGGGCGACCTGTCGCGCAACCGCACGGTCGGCCTGCAACTGGCGGCCGGCCGCACGCTGAACGATATCCTCGGCGCGCTCGGCCACGTGGCCGAAGGCGTGCGCTGCGCGCAGGCCGTGCTGGCCATCGCGCGCGCGCAGTCGATCGAAATGCCGATCACCGAAGCCGTGTGCGGCGTGCTGTTCGACGGCATCGCGCCGCGCGACGCAGTCAGCGGCCTGCTGCGGCGCGACGCGCGCGCCGAGTAACGCGGCCCGGCGCCGTTCGGCGCCGCGTTCGCGTCGGGCGCGCGGCGCCCGGCGTCAAAGCGCGCTACGCTTGAACAGTCTCCGGCGTTCCGGGAGGTTGTCATGCTGCAGATCCATTCCACCACGCTCGATGCGCAGGTCGTCGACATCACGACGCTCGATGTCGACGCGATCGTCAACGCCGCGAACGGTTCGCTGCTCGGCGGGGGCGGTGTCGACGGTGCGATCCACCGCGCGGCCGGCCCCGGCCTGCTTGCCGAGTGCCGCACGCTCGGCGGCTGCGAGACGGGCGACGCCAAGCTCACGCGCGGCCACGGGTTGCCGGCGCGCTATGTGATCCACGCGGTCGGGCCCGTGTGGTACGGCGGCGGGCGCGGCGAGGCGGATCTGCTTGCGTCTTGCTACCGGCGCGCGATCGAGCTGGCCGAGGAGGTCGCGGCAACGTCGATCGCGTTCCCGGCGATCAGTTGCGGCATCTATCGCTATCCGGCCGAGGAAGCCGTCGAGATCGCGGTCGGCACCGTCGCCGAAATGCTGCCGCAGGCGCCGAACCTCGCACGCGTGATGTTCGCGTGCTTTTCTCCCGACATTTACGACCTGTATCGCGCACGGCTCGCACGGCTCGCGCGGGCGTGACGCGTCCCGCGGTTCCGGGTGCGCCGCGCAAGCGTCATGCGCCGCCTTCGAAGCCGGCCTGGCGCCACGCCTCGAACACGACCACCGCGACCGTGTTCGACAGGTTCAGGCTGCGGTTGTCCGGCCGCATCGGCAGGCGTACGCGCTGTTCGTTCGGGAAGCGCTCGAGCAGCTCGGCGGGCAGGCCGCGCGTTTCAGAGCCGAACACGAACCAGTCGCCGGGCAGGAACGCATGATCGTGGAAGCGGCCCGAGCCGCGCGTCGTGAACGCGAACATTCGCGCGGGATCGGGCGTTTCCGCCGCGATGAACGCATCCCAGTCGCGGTGCACGCGCATCTGCGCATACTCGTGATAGTCGAGGCCCGCGCGGCGCATCCGCGCGTCGTCGAGCGGGAAGCCGAGCGGCTCGATCAGGTGCAGGCGCGCGCCCGTGTTGGCGCACAGGCGGATCACGTTGCCGGTGTTCGGCGGAATTTCGGGAGCGACGAGGACGACGTTGAACATGTTTCGGTCTGGCTGGGCCGGCCGGGGCGGCGCCATGTGCGCGTTCCCGGCCGGCCGGTTCGTGGCGGCCGCCGCCGTGTTCGGGCGGCTGGCCTCTCTCTCTAATTAATCCCTGGCGGTGCGCAGCGCAACCAGATTCGTCACGCGCGCGGCGCCCGCCGCCTTCAGCGCGTGCGCGGCGGCCGCAAGCGTCGCGCCGGACGTCATCACGTCGTCGACGAGCGCGACGTGGCGGCCGGCGACGCCACCCGCCACCGCGAATGCCGCCATCACGTTGTCGCGCCGTGCGTGCCGGTCGAGCCGCGACTGCGGCGCGGTATCGGCGACCCGCGCGAGCAGCGCCGCATCCGCACGCACGCCGAGCCGCCGCGCGAGCGGGCGCGCGATCGCCCACGCCTGGTTGTAGCCGCGCGCGACGAGCCGCCGGTGCGACAGCGGCACCGGTGCCACCAGGTCGAAGCCGCCGGCGCCGGGCGTATCGTCGACCAACCGGGCGAGCCGCGCGGCGAATTCGGTGCCGAGCGCGAGTTTCCGGTGAAACTTCAGGCCGCGCGCGAGCCCGTCGAGCGGCGCGCAGTAATCCGCCAGCGCGAGCGTCGCATCGAATGGCGGCGGCGCCGCGCGGCACGCGTCGCACCGGTACGCGGTAACGCGGCCGTTGCGAGCGCCGCGTCGCGAGGGCGAACGCGGTGGCCCGATGCCCAGCGGCAGCGCGCAGACGTCGCAGCGCAGCCGCGCTTCGTTCCAGTAAGCGGCGTCGCAAGCGCTGCAAATCACGGCGTGTGACAAATTGCCGCACAGTGCGCAGCGATTCGGCAGCGCGACCGCGGCGACACGCACTGCCAGCGCGCGAACCTGCGACAAAGCGACGCGCATCGTGCGCCGGGCGGAACTGCGGATCATCGCAACACTCCTGACACCCCGCCTCAATGAAGCCCGCGGGGCGAGCGAGTATACTTCGGGCTCTTCGCCAGTGTGCCCGACATGTCCCCAGCTTCGACTTCAACCGGCCGTCCGGCCAATGACGCAAGGCGCCTGCGGCGGATCTTCGACCGCCGTGCCGCCACGTTCGATGCGGTCGCGTTCCTGCCGCGCGAGATCGCGCAGCGCATGAACGAGCGCCTCGAATACATCAAGGTGAGCCCCACAGCCGTGCTGGACGCGGGCTGCGGCCCGGGCGACGACCTGCCGGCGCTGCGCGCGCGCTTTCCCGAGGCGCCCGTATTCGGCGTCGACCTGTCCGGCGCGATGCTCGCGCAAGCGGGGCAGCGCGAGGTCGAGCAGGCGAGCTGGCGCCGCTGGCTGCCGGCCTCGCTCGGCCGCGCACTGGGCCAGCGCGGCCCGCGCGTCGCGCAGGCCGATTTTGCCGCGCTGCCGTTCCCCGGCGGCGCGTTCGACCTGATCTGGTCGAATCTCGCGCTCCACTGGCATTCGCGCCCGGACGCGGTGCTGCCCGAATGGCAGCGCGTGCTGCGCGTGAACGGGCTGCTGATGTTCAGCACGCTCGGCCCCGATACGCTGCGCGAGCTGCGCGCGGCCTGTGCGGACGCCGAAGCGGCGCTCGGCATGGCGCCGCCCGCCCCGCGCGTGATCGATTTCGTCGACATGCACGACCTCGGCGACATGCTCGTCGAGAGCGGCTTCGAGATTCCCGTGATGGATCAGGAAGTGCTGACCGTCACCTACAAGTCCCCCGGCTCCCTGCTGGCCGACGTGCGCCGCTGGGGCGCCTATCCGTTCGACCGCGACGCGCCGCAGCGCGCGACGCGGCGCTTTCGCGCGGCGCTCGACGACGCGCTGGAGGCCCGCCGGCGCGCGGACGGCACGATTCCGCTGACGTTCGAAGTGATCTACGGCCACGCGTGGAAGGCCGTGCCGCGCACGACCGCCGAAGGGCACGGGATCGTGCGCATCGAGGACATCGGAAAGGGGCGTCCGAAGAATCGGTAAAGCGGTAAAGAGGGGTTTTGTTATGTCTGAAATTAGCGGCGCAAAGCGGGGTCGAATTGTCGCCTGAAATGGCCGGAAAGCTTGTCGCGCTTGGCTCCCGGGCCGATAGTCGCTTGCTTGTGGATGCCATTGAACCCGCCTATAATGCGTCAGCTTGTCGTCCCGGGGTCCCCGCAATACGGGGCGACGAGTCCGATGCAGGCATGCATCGCATGCCATTCGCGTGAGGCGGCGATGGAAGCAGCGAGGGTTTTGGCGGAGACGACGAACGGCGAGCCGGTCCTCGAAGACTGGCTCATGAAACGCAACTGTTCGGCGTCGCCGCGCCAGTTCGTGCTGTTTTACGCGTCGCTCGCGGGCTTCTCGCTGGTGATTGCGACATTGCTGATGTGGCAAGGGGCTTGGCTCGTCATGCCCTTCACCGGAATCGAGTTGCTGGCTGTGGGTGTCGCATTTGCGATCTATGCTCGCCATGCGGTCGATTACGAACGCATCAGGCTGTATCCGCACCGGCTCGTGATCGAGCGGATGGATGCGGAGCGGCTCACGCAGATCGAATTCAACCCGCGCTGGGTGCGGGTCGAGCCGGGTGCGACGCCACGCGATCCGATTCGGCTGGTATCGCGCGGGCAGACCGTCGTAATCGGGCAGCATCTCGCGCAGTACAAGCGCGCGCAGTTCGCCGACGAACTGCGCGTATCGCTCAGGCGCTGCGGCTGACGAGGCGCGGGCACCGGCGGATAGGGCCGGTAGCTTGCGACGGGGGAGGGTTTGAATGGAAATTTTGGGTAAGGATGCTATGAAAACAATCAAGCGAGCCCTCGCGGGCGTGCTGGCATGCAGCGGATTGCTCTTTGCCGGTGCGGCCCTGGCGGTCGGTGATAGCCCGGGCGGCCCCCGTGTCAACGAGATCAACTTTCAGCCGCCTGTCACGAAGATCGCCGAGGAGCTCTACGATCTCCACACGATGATGCTCATCCTGTGTACGGTGATCTTCGTCGGCGTGTTCGGCGTGATGTTCTATTCGATCTTCGCGCACCGCAAATCCAAGGGCCACAAGGCCGCCAATTTCCATGAAAGCACGACCGTCGAGATCATCTGGACGATCGTGCCGTTCGTCATCGTCGTGCTGATGGCGCTTCCGGCGACGAAGGCCGTCGTCGCGATGAAGGACACGACGAACGCCGATCTCACGATCAAGGTCACCGGCTACCAGTGGAAGTGGGGCTACGACTACGTGAAGGGCCCGGGCGAGGGCATCGGCTTCCTGTCGACGCTCAGCACCCCGCGTGACGAAGTGATGGGCAAGAAGCCGATCACCGACACCTATCTGCAGGAAGTCGACAACCCGCTCGTCGTGCCGGTCAACAAGAAGATTCGCATCATCACGACCGCGAACGACGTCGTCCACTCGTGGTACGTGCCCGCGTTCGGCGTGAAGCAGGATGCGATCCCCGGCTTCGTGCGCGACACGTGGTTCAAGGCCGACAAGGTCGGTACGTTCCGCGGTTTCTGTACCGAGCTGTGCGGCAAGGAACACGCGTACATGCCGGTCGTGGTCGAAGTCCTGTCGGATGACGACTACGCGAAGTGGGTCACCGCGCAGAAGGCCAAGCTGGCCAGCGCCGCAGTCGATCCGAACAAGGTCTACACGATGGCTGAACTCGTCGCGCACGGCGAGGAAGTCTACAAGGCGAACTGCGCGGCCTGCCACCAGGTGAGCGGCAAGGGCCTCGGCGCGTTTCCGGCCATGGACGGCAGCCCGATCGTGAACGGCCCGATCGCCGGCCACGTCGAGCGCGTGCTGCACGGCAAGGGCGCGATGCCGTCCTGGGCGTCGCTGTCGGATCTCGACATCGCGTCGGTCATCACGTACGAACGCAATTCGTGGGGCAACCACAAGAACGACCTGCTGCAGCCGAAGCAAGTGGCCGACGCGCGTAACGGCAAGATGCCGGAAGACGCGGCGGGCGCAGCGGCAGCGGCACCGGCGGAAGCCGCTTCGGCGCCGGCGCAAGCCGCGTCGGGCGCGGAGCAGCCGGCCGCAGCGGCATCGGCCGCACTGTCGACGATCTACTTCGAGACGGGCAAGAGCGTGCTGCCGGCCGACGCGAAGGCGGCGATCGCCGCCGCGGCCGACTATGCGAAGGCGCATCCGGACGCGAAGCTCGCGCTGTCGGGCTTTACCGACAAGACGGGCTCGGCCGACGCGAACGCCGAACTGGCGAAGCATCGCGCGCAAGCCGTGCGCGACGCGCTGAAGGCAGCAGGCGTGGCGGAAGACCACATTATTCTCAAAAAGCCGGAAACGATCACGGGCGGGGCTGACGCGAAGGAAGCCCGGCGTGTCGAGATCGGCCCGGCGGCTTGACGTGTCGCTGAGTTAGTCGACGTATTCGCATTAGGAGATTCTCATGTCTAGCATCGGGCACGACGTAGCCGCGGACCACGCGCACGACGACCACGCGCACGAAATGCCGCACGGCTGGCGGCGCTGGCTGTTCGCCACCAACCACAAGGACATCGGTACGCTGTACCTGTTGTTCTCGTTCATCATGTTCCTGTCGGGCGGCGTGATGGCGCTCGCCATCCGGGCCGAGCTGTTCGAACCGGGCCTGCAGATCATGCGTCCGGAGTTCTTCAACGAACTCACGACGATGCACGGCCTGATCATGGTGTTCGGTGCGATCATGCCGGCGTTCGTCGGCTTCGCGAACTGGATGATTCCGCTGCAGATCGGCGCATCCGACATGGCGTTCGCGCGGATGAACAACTTCAGCTTCTGGCTGCTGCCGGTCGCGGCCGTGCTGCTGGTCGGTTCGTTCTTCGCGCCGGGCGGCGCGACGGCCGCCGGCTGGACGCTCTACGCGCCGCTGTCGACGCAGATGGGCCCGGGCATGGACTTCGCGATCTTCGCGGTCCACATCATGGGCGCATCGTCGATCATGGGCGGGATCAACATCGTCGTGACGATCCTGAACATGCGCGCTCCGGGCATGACGCTGATGAAGATGCCGATGTTCGCGTGGACGTGGCTGATCACGGCTTACCTGCTGATCGCGGTGATGCCGGTTCTGGCAGGCGCGATCACGATGGTGCTGTTCGACCGCCACTTCGGCACGTCGTTCTTCAACGCGGCAGGCGGCGGCGATCCGGTGATGTACCAGCACATCTTCTGGTTCTTCGGCCACCCCGAGGTGTACATCATGATTCTGCCGGCGTTCGGGATCGTGTCGCAGGTGATCCCGGCGTTCGCACGCAAGACGCTGTTCGGCTATAGCTCGATGGTGTACGCGACGGCTTCGATCGCGATCCTGTCGTTCATGGTCTGGGCGCACCACATGTTCGCAACGGGCATGCCGGTCACCGGCCAGTTGTTCTTCATGTACGCGACGATGCTGATCGCGGTGCCGACGGGCGTGAAGGTGTTCAACTGGCTCGCGACGATGTGGCGCGGCTCGATGACGTTCGAAACCCCGATGCTGTTCGCGATCGGCTTCCTGTTCGTGTTCACGTTCGGTGGTCTCACGGGCCTGATGCTCGCGATGGCGCCGCTCGACATCCAGTATCACGGGACCTACTTCGTGGTGGCGCACTTCCACTACGTGCTGGTGGCCGGCTCGTTGTTCGCGCTGTTCTCGGGCTGGTACTACTGGGCACCGAAGTGGACGGGCTGGATGTACAACGAGACGCGCGGCAAGATCCACTTCTGGGCGTCGATGATCTTCTTCAACCTGACGTTCTTCCCGATGCACTTCGTCGGTCTCGCCGGCATGCCGCGTCGCTACGCGGACTACCCGGCGCAGTTCACGGACTTCAACCAGGTGGCGACGATCGGCGCATTCGGCTTCGGCCTCGCGCAGGTGTACTTCCTGTTCGCGGTCGCGCTGCCGGCCTACCGTGGCGGCGGCGAGCTGGAAAAGGCGTCGGACAAGCCGTGGGATGGCGCGACGGGCCTCGAGTGGACGGTGCCGAGCCCGGCTCCCTTCCACACGTTCGAGCAACCGCCGCACGTCGAGTAAGTTTCACAGTGCGCTCCGCCGCTGCCTGCCGCGCAGGCCGGCGCGGCGGGCGCCGAACCGAAGTGTCAGATGAACCGGAATCCACAACAAAGACGAACGCCCGAGCAGATCCGCGCGGGCAACAAGCGGCTCGGCCTCATCCTGCTCGTCATCGCCGCCGTTTTTTTTGTGGGTGTCGTGATCAAGCAGTGGTGGCTGTCCACTCACTGATGCAGCAACAGACGCAGTAGCGAGGAAGTTGTCGTATGTCGAAGCCGGAAGAGGGCGCCGTCGATCGCGCGTTCAATCGTTCGATGCTGGTGAAGCTCTTCGTCGTGGCCGGGCTGATGTTCGGTTTCGGCTTTGCGCTGATCCCGATGTATCGGGCGATCTGCCAGATCACCGGCATCAACAACCTGGTGCAGCGCGATGTCAGCGAGCGCGAGGTGAAGAATTCGCAGGTCGATACCAGCCGTACGGTGTCGATCGAGTTCGATGCGAACGCGCGCGGCCCGCTCGGTTTCAAGCCGGAGCACAACAGCCTCGACGTGCATCCGGGCGAGCTGACGACGATCGTGTACGACGTGACGAACGGGCAGGGCCGGCCGGTCGTCGCCCAGGCGATTCCGAGCTACGCGCCGAAGCAGGCGACGGAGTTCTTCAAGAAGATCGAGTGCTTTTGCTTTACGCAGCAGACGCTGGCCGCGAACGAGTCGCGCAAGATGCCGGTGGTGTTCGTGATCGATCCGAAACTGCCGAAGGACGTGAAGACGATCACGCTGTCGTACACGTTCTTCGAGCTGAATACGCCGGCCACGCCGGCGCCGGCGCCGGGCAAGACCGCCGCGCAGGGCGCGGCGAAGCCGGATGCATGACGACGGAGGCGGGGCGATGACGGGGGACAAGCGGGGCGGGTCGTTCGGCCAGGCGTTGAAAGCGGTGCTGTGGTCGTTCTTCGGGGTGCGCAAGCGGCGCGACCTGGAGGCCGACGCGACGCAGCTCAATCCGCTGCACGTGCTGATCGTCGCGTTGTTGGCAGCCGGTGTGTTCATCGGCGTGCTGATCCTGATCGTGCGTGCCGTCGTGGGCTGAAGCCCGCGGCCACGAAAGAAGAATGCAGTGCGCGGCGCCACGGCGGCGCGTGCAGGAAGGAGCGGCGGTGGTCACGCCGCGCAAGAAATAAAGCCGGAGCGGTTTCCGGTACACAAATTGGACAGAAGTGGAGAATCAAGCATGAGCGGTCAAAACCAGACCCCGTACTATTTCGTGCCGCATCCGTCGCAGCATCCGATCAGCGCGGCCATCGGCCTGCTGGTCATGCTCGGATCGACAGCGCTGTGGATCAACGGTCACGACTGGGCGCCGTTTACGGCGCTGCTCGGCCTGCTGTGGTTGCTCTTCACGCTGTATCACTGGTTCGGCGACGCGATCGCCGAATCGGAAGGCGGTCATTACGGCAAGAACGTCGACAAGTCGTACCGCTGGAGCATGAGCTGGTTCATCTTCTCGGAAGTCATGTTCTTCGGCGCGTTCTTCGGTGCGCTGTTCTATGCGCGTGAAATCGCGCTGCACCAGCTCGGCAGCCTCGACTACAAGCTGATCTGGCCGGACTTCTCCGCCGTGTGGCCGAACGAAGGCCCCGCCGCGCTCGCCGGTCACTTCAAGACGATGGGCCCGTGGCCGATCCCGACGCTGAACACCGCGTTCCTGCTGTCGTCGGGCGTGACGCTGACGATCTCGCACCACGCGCTGCGTGACGATCATCGCAAGAAGGCGATCGCCTGGCTCGCCGCGACGCTCGTGTTCGGTATCTGCTTCCTGTTCCTGCAGGGCTTCGAGTACTACCACGCGTACAATGAACTGAACCTGACGCTGAACTCGGGCGTGTACGGTTCGACGTTCTTCCTGCTGACCGGCTTCCACGGCTTCCACGTGTTCCTCGGCGGCACGATGCTCGCAGTGGTGCTGGTGCGGATGATCCGCGGCCACTTCAAGCCCGATCACCACTTCGCATTCGAAGGCGCCGCGTGGTACTGGCACTTCGTCGACGTCGTCTGGCTCGGCCTGTACGTCGTCGTCTACTGGCTGTAAATGGAACAACGGCCCGCGCAGCAATGCGCGGGCCGTTTTCATTGGGTCGGCCGGGCAGCGTGACTGCCGGCCTTCACCCTCCGGGCGCCGCCGCGACTCAGTCAGGCGGCGCTTTTGCTTGGTGCGGCGGCCATGTGGCGAAATGTCACAGCGGCCGCGGCGGCAAATCGGTCAACGCCCGATCGGCAGGCCGGTCGAATGGATCCAGCCCATCCAGTTCGCGATCAGGATGAGCAGGAACAGCGACACCGACAGCCCGACGCGGGTGGCGAGCGACCAGACCATGCGTTTCGTATGGCCGCGGTCGTGCATCATGAAGTAGAGCGCCGAGCCCATGCTGGCAATGATGAGGACGAAGGCGATGGGAACGAGTATGTGCATGACACGAACCGGACGACGGCAATTCGAAAGGAAGAGGATAATTATCGCACCTCGCTTGTCAGCATGTGCCGGGCGGGCCGCATGATGAAGATCCGCTGGCTGCCCGCGCTGCTGATCCTCGTCGTCGTCGCGGTCACGATCCGTCTCGGTTTCTGGCAGCGCGAGCGCGCGCACCAGAAGGAAGCGCTGCAGGCGAGCATCGAGCGCTACGAGCAGGCGGCGCCCGTCGACGTCGGCGCGCAGCCGATGCCGCTCGCGTCGATCGAGTTTCATCGCGTGCGTGCGAAGGGCCGTTTCGTGCCCGAGCAAGCCGTGTTTCTCGACAATCGGCCGTATAACGACCAGCCGGGTTTTTACGTCGTGATGCCGTTTAAACTCACGGGCGGCGGCGTCGTGCTCGTGAACCGCGGCTGGCTGCCGCGCAATATTTCGGATCGCACGGCGATCGAGCCGTTCGCGACGCCCGCGGGCGACGTCGAGATCGTGGGCATCGCGCGTGCTGACGCGTCGCGTGCGTTCGAGCTCGGCGAAGGCGGGTCGGCCGCGCACCAGAAGATCCGGCAGAACCTGGACGTCGCCGCGTATGCGAAGGAAACGGGGCTGCCGCTGCAGCCGTTCGTGATCCAGCAGACGAGCGACGACGGCGACAAGCTCGTGCGCGACTGGCCGGCGGCGACGACCGGCGTCGAGCGCAATTACGGTTACATGTTTCAGTGGTGGGCGATGGCGGCGGCCGCGCTCGGCTTCGGCCTGTACGCCGCGCGGCGTGCGGCGAAGAAGTCGGCCGGCGCGTGAGTGCCATGCCAGGACGCGGCGTCGGCGCCGCGGGTTCGTTTCGAGAGGTCTGATTTGTCCATGCAATCTTCCCGTCAGGGTCCGGCCGCTGCGCCGTCGCCTGCGGCCCGCAAGCGCGGCCGCTGGATGCTCGTGCTGCTGGGTCTCGTGTGCGCCGCACCGATGATCGCGTCGTACTTCACCTATTACGTGATCAAGCCGAAGGGCGGCTCGACCAACTACGGCACGCTGATCGAGCCGCAGCGCCCGATCCCCGCGGATCTGCAGGTAACCGACGAAACCGGCAAGACCGTGCCGCTGTCGTCGCTGCGCGGCGTGTGGCTGTTCGTGATGACCGACAGCAGCGCGTGCGACGAAGCCTGCGTGAAGAAGCTCTATTTCATGCGCCAGATCCGCGTCACGCAGGCAGGCGAGCGGCACCGGCTCACGATGGTGTGGCTGCGCAGCGATGCGGGCGCGACGCCGCAGAAGGTGCTGGACGCGTACCCGGACACGCGCCGTCTCGTCGCCGACCCAGCCGCGGTGGCCGCGTGGCTGCCCGCCGACGCGGGCACGAAGGACAGCGACCACATCTACATGGTCGACCCGAACGGCAACCTGATGATGCGCTTCCCGAAGGATCCGAACCCCAGCAAGATCAAGTCGGACGTGACGAAGCTGCTGAAGTGGTCGAGCATCGGCTAAGGCAAGACGAGAGGCATTGAACCGATGGCGTATCTACTGCAACTCGGCCTGATCGGCTTCTGCATCGCGCTGCTGCCGCTGTCGTACGTGTGGGTGAAGGCCGACGACAACAAGTTTCGCAAGCTGGTGTGGATCACCACCTTCCTGACGCTCGACCTGGTGATGTTCGGCGGCTTCACGCGGCTGACCGATTCGGGGCTCGGCTGCCCGGACTGGCCCGGCTGCTACGGCACGTCGTCGCCGTTCATCGCGCACGCCGCGATCACGGCCGCGCACCAGGCGATGCCGACGGGCCCCGTCAGCATGTCGAAGGCATGGATCGAGATGATCCACCGCTATTTCGCGATGGCGATCGGCGTGCTGATCATCGCGCAGGTCGTGATCGCGTGGTCCGCGCGGCTGCGCCGCCGCCCGCTGCACGTGTCGCCGTGGTGGCCGACGAGCCTGCTGCTGCTGATCCTCGTGCAGGGCGCGTTCGGCGCGTGGACGGTCACGATGAAGCTGCAGCCGGTGATCGTCACGATTCACCTGCTGCTCGGCCTCACGCTGCTCGGCACGCTCGGCTGGCTCGCGGCACGGCAGACGCCGCTGCCGTCGCATGATCCCGAAGCCGGCCGCTATCGCGCGGCTGCGCTCGCGGCGCTCGTGCTGCTCGTCGTGCAGATCGCGCTCGGCGGCTGGGTGAGCACCAACTACGCGGTGCTCGCGTGTACCGACTTCCCGACCTGCAACGGCCAGTGGATCCCGCCGATGGACTTCCAGCACGGCTTCCACCTGTGGCGCGCGCTCGGGATGACGAAGGACGGCGAAGCGATCACGCAGGACGCGCTGGTCGCGATCCACTGGACGCACCGCACGTTCGCGTTCGTCGTGGTCGCATACCTGGTCGCGTTTGCGCTGAAGATGCGCCGTTTCGAATCGCTGCGGCGGCCCGCGAACGGCGTGCTGCTGGTCGTCCTGCTGCAGTTCGTGACGGGCCTGACCAACATCGTGCTGCAGTGGCCGCTGCCCGTCGCCGTTGCGCACAACGGCGGGGCCGCGATCCTGCTGCTGCTCGTCGTCATGTTAAACTTTCGCATCCTTTCAAGCCGCCCCGGCCGTGTCGCGCAGCCTGCGCGCGACGCCGCCCCGGCGTGACCGCCCCCATGCAAAGCACCCTCTCCCAATCGCCCGGTAGCCGGTTTTCGCAGTACATGGCATTGACGAAGCCGCGTGTCACGCAGCTCGCGGTGTTCTGCGCGGTGATCGGCATGTTCCTCGCGACGCCGGGCATGGTGCCGTGGCATGTGCTGATCGGCGGTACGGTCGGCATCTGGCTGCTGGCCGGCGCCGCGTTCGCGATCAACTGCCTCGTCGAACAGAAAATCGATGCGATGATGCGCCGCACCGCGTGGCGCCCGTCCGCACGCGGCGAGATCACGACCCCGCAGATCCTGCTGTTCTCGGCGGTGCTCGGCAGTGTCGGCGCATGGACGCTCTATACGTTCACGAACCCGCTGACGATGTGGCTGACGATCGCCACCTTCGTCGGCTACGCGGTGATCTACACGCTGCTGCTCAAGCCGATGACGCCGCAGAACATCGTGATCGGCGGCGCGTCGGGCGCGATGCCGCCGGCGCTCGGCTGGGCCGCGGTCACCGGCGCGGTGCCGGGCGACGCATGGATCCTCGTGCTGATCATCTTCGTGTGGACGCCGCCGCATTTCTGGGTGCTCGCGCTGTATCGCCGCAAGGACTACGAGAACGCGGGGCTGCCGATGCTGCCCGTCACGCACGGCGAGAAGTTCACGCGGCTGCACATCCTGCTGTACACGGTGATCCTGTTCGCGGTCACGCTGATGCCGTTCATCTCCGGGATGAGCGGGGCCGTCTACCTGACGAGCGCAGTGCTGCTCGGTGCGGTGTTCCTCGCGTATGCGTGGAAGATCCATCGCGACTACTCGGACGAACTCGCCCGCAAGGCCTTCCGCTACTCGATCGTCTACCTGTCGCTGCTGTTCGCCGCGCTGCTCGTCGATCACTATGCACGCCCGCTGCTCGGCGTGTAACCGCACGGTTTGAACGCAATGCTCCAATCACGGTTCGGGCGCCGCGCGCGCCAAGGCTGGATGCTCGCATGCGCATTCACGGCAGCGCTGCTGCTCGCCGGATGCGACAACGCGCCGAAATTCCAGAATCTCGACATCACCGGCAACACGCAGTTCGGCAGCGACTTCTCGCTGCCCGATACGGCCGGCAAGGTGCGCACGCTCGCCGACTTCAAGGGCCGTGCCGTCGTGATGTTCTTCGGCTATACGCACTGCCCGGACGTCTGCCCGACGACGATGGCCGAGCTGTCCGAAGCGCTGAAGCAGCTCGGGCCCGATGCCGCGAAGCGCGTGCAGGTGCTGTTCGTCACCGTCGACCCGGAGCGTGACACGCCCGCGCTGCTCGGCCAGTACGTGCCCGCGTTCGATCCGTCGTTCATCGGCCTGCGGCCGGCCGACGAAGCCGCGCTGAAGAAGGTCACGAAGGATTTCCGCGTGTACTACGCGAAGGTGCCCGGCAAGACGCCCGGCAGCTACACGATGGATCACACGGCCGCGAGCTACGTGTTCGACCGCGACGGCAAGCTGCGCCTGTTCGTGCGCGACGGCCAGGGGCCCGGCCCGTGGGTCCACGACCTGAAGCTGCTGATCGACTGACCGGCAGCCGCCGGGCGCCCGGCCCGGCGATCACGTGACGGCCGCTTCGCGCCGTCACGCTTTCCCTCTCTCTTCGTTGTTCGCATGCGCCGCCCGTCGGGCGGCGTAGCGGCCTGCGCGCGCATCGCGCGGAGGTCGCGCAGGCGTTGCGTTACGGCAGTGCGGGCACGTTGAAGCCGGATGCGGCACGCGTGATCCGGAATTCCGTCACGCGATACGTGGCGAGCCCCTCGGTGACGAACGGATCGGTCTTCAGGATCGCATCCAGCTCGTCGCGATCGATGCGGGCCGCGAGGATCACGCCGCCTTCGCGCGGCACCTTCGGCCCCGCTGCGATGAAGATGCCCTTGTCGAACTGCGGCTGCAGGAATGCGCGATGGCGTTCGAGTGCGTCGTCGATGCGCTCGAGCGATGCGGTGTAGTGAATGTCGATGACGTACATGGGGCCCCCGGAATGACACCGGCGCTTCGTGTGCCGGCCAGCCGGTCTTTTTAGCACAGCGGACGCGGACTGTCGCGCCGGCGGTCGCGGTGCGGTGCGGGCGGCATGTCGATCGCCGGTTTGCGGCGCCGGCCCGTATTCAAGTTGTAAGCCTCGGTGCCGTAAATGAATGGGCAAGCGTTTGCGCGCGGCAGGCCGTTCGCGCGCAGCGTGCGCATCGACATCGACAAAGGCACGCAGATGAGCAGAATGAGTTTGAACCGCAAGCTGTGGCTCGCGCTTGCGCTGGTATGGATCGGTCTGCTGGGCGTCGGCGCATGGAGCGCGTACGAGACGCGCGCGACGATGCTCGCCGAACGCAAGGCAGGCATCGCGAATCTCGTCGATTCGGCGGCCGGCATCGTGAAGGCGTATCACGCGCTCGCGCAGAACGGCACGCTGCCCGAGGCCGACGCGAAGCGCGACGCGCTCGCGAGCCTCGCCGCGATGCGCTACGGCGATGCGGGTTACGTGTTCGTGATGGACTCGAAGCCGGTCGTGCTGATGCATCCGACGCTGCCGAAGCTGGTCGGCACGCAGGTCGGCGACTATCTCGACCCGGACGGCAAGCCGCTGTTCGTCACGATCCTGAACGCCGCGAAGGAAACCGGCAGCGGCTTCGCCGAGTACCGCGGGCGTCTGCCGCACAGCGAGACCGCCGTACCGAAGATCAGCTACGTCACGCGCTTTGCGCCGTGGGACTGGAACATCTCGAGCGGCGTCTTCCTGAAGGACATCGACACCATTTACTACCGGACGCTGCTCGGCCACCTCGCGGTCGTGCTCGTGATCGGCTTCGTGATCAGCGCGGCGATGCTGGTGATCATCCGCAACGTGCGCAGCAGCCTCGGCGGCGAGCCCGACGAAGCGGCCGCGCTCGCCGCGCGCATCGCGCAGGGCGACCTGACGCAGCCGGTGCCGGTGCGTGCGGGCGACCGCACGAGCATGATGGCCGCAATGCACGACATGCAGGCACGGCTGCAGGCGACGATCGGCGGGATTCGCCAGTCGGCCGGGTCGATCGCGTCGGCGAGCCGCCAGATCTCGGCCGGCAACGACGACCTGTCGCAGCGCACCGAGGAGCAGGCCGCATCGCTGGAAGAAACCGCCGCGAGCATGGAGCAGCTGACTGCGACCGTGAAGCAGAACGCCGACAACGCGCGGCAGGCGAGCGGGCTCGCGAACAGCGCATCGGAGATCGCGCGCACGGGGAGCGACGTCGTGAACCGCGTGATCGGCACGATGGGCGAGATCGACGACAGCTCGCGCAAGATCGCCGACATCATCGGCGTGATCGAAGGGATCGCGTTCCAGACCAACATCCTCGCGCTGAATGCGGCGGTCGAAGCCGCGCGCGCGGGCGAACAGGGCCGCGGCTTCGCGGTGGTCGCGGGCGAAGTGCGGTCGCTCGCACAGCGCAGCGCGACGGCGTCGAAGGAGATCCGCGAGCTGATCGTCGACTCGGTCGAGCGCGTGCGCAACGGGTCGGCGCTGGTCGGCCAGGCCGGCACGACGATGGGCGAGATCCTGCAGGCCGTCGCTCGCGTGACCGACATCATGGGCGAGATCGCGGCCGCGTCCGAGGAGCAGGCGAGCGGCATCACGCAGGTCGGGCGCGCGGTTACGCAGATGGATCAGGTGACGCAGCAGAACGCGGCGCTCGTCGAGGAGGCCGCCGCGGCCGCCGCGTCGCTGCAGGAACAGGCAGCGCGGCTGCGCGATGCGGTCGGCGCGTTCCGGGTGGGCGGCCAGGTGGGCGAGCCGGCGTTCGAGACGAAGGCGGCCGCCCGGGCAGCGGTGGCGTGACGCGCTCGGGCCGATGCGCGGCTCGCATGAACGCAACTAACGGCCAAGTCGCGCAGCCTCCGCCAGCACCGCTGCGGTGCATACCCATATGAGCGGGATGTATTTCACTTCCCGCTGTTCCTGTGACACCATTTGCCCCTTCCTGCGAGTCGGGGCATACCCGTATCGCGCCCCATTTCAGTCAAGCAAGAAAGCGAGAAACAGATGAAGCGTCGCAGTCTCCTGAAGGTATTTTCCGTGCTGGCCACCGGCGCCGCGCTGACGTTGTCGGCCGGTGCGCACGCCGAAGACAAGGTGATCAAGGTCGGCACGGTCGCCGGCCCGGATGCGGAAGTGTGGCAGCTCGTGCAGAAGGTCGCGAAGGAGAAGGAAGGCCTGAACGTGAAGGTCATCGAGTTCAACGACTACGTGCAGCCGAACGCGGCGCTCGACTCGGGCGACCTCGATGCGAACAGCTTCCAGCACCAGCCCTACCTCGACAGCCAGGTGAAGCAGCGCGGCTACAAGCTGGTCACGGCAGGCCTGACCTACATCTCGCCGATCGGCGTGTACTCGAAGAAGTTCAAGTCGCTGAAGGATCTGCCGCAGGGCGCGAAGCTCGCGGTGCCGAACGATCCGTCGAACGAAAACCGCGCGCTGCTGCTGCTTCAGACGCAAGGCGTGATCAAGCTGAAGGCCGGCGCGGGCACGGGCGGCAACAACGCGACGGTGCTCGACATCGCCGAGAACCCGAAGAAGCTGAAGATCTCCGAACTCGACGCCGCGCAACTGCCGCGCGTGCTGTCGGACGTCGACGCGGCCGTGATCAACACGAACTACGCGCTCGCCGCCAACCTGCAGCCGACCAAGGACGCGATCGCGCTCGAATCGCTGACGAGCCCGTATGCAAACGTGATCGCCGTGCGCGCGAAGGACAAGGATCAGCCGTGGGTGAAGAAGCTGGTCAAGGCGTACCAGTCGCCGGAAGTACGCGAATTCATCAAGAAGCAGTTCAAGGGCTCGATGGTCGCGTCGTTCTGAACGCCGCACACCGGTCGGACCGTTGAACGCAAGGGGCCTGCATCGCGCAGGCCCTTTTTCATTGGCGCGGCCGAACGGCGAAGGCCGCACGGTGTGGCGCGTTCAACGCCGCGTCACATCTCGCCGCGCCGTGAGCAGATCGACATGATCTGCTGGATCGCATAGTTGTCGCGCACGCCCGGCAGCGACTGCACGACACACTCGTGAAAACGCCGCTCGCGCGGCAGCAGCATCGCGTTGTTGCGATACAGCGCGTCGCACGAGCGCTGGATCAGTTGCGCCGCCGCACCGTTGCGGCTTTCGCGCAGCGCATTGAGCATGCAGTCGTCGTATTGCGCACTGCCGTCGGTCAGCGCGAACGCCGCGCCCGGCAACGCCAGCGCGACGGCCGCGAATGCGATGGCTCTGACTCCCCGTTTCATGTGCCCTCCGATGGCGTGGATGGGGTCGGTCGACAGCATAACGTAAAGCCGCGAGCGCGGCTGACGCGTTGCGCAGAGGCCGGCGGAAACCGCCGCCGGCCGGGCTTCGCACGCGTTCGCGGGCTTCGGCGGGCGCGGCGATCCGGGGCATGCCGCGAAAGCGCGGAGTCAGGCGGTGGTCTGCGGAAATGGTATCCTCGTGCGTTCGCCGCTGCGCGCTTTCCCGGAGCGTGCGCGGGCCGTTCGCCAGCGCGTCGTACGCATGGCGGCGCCCGCCCGACGGCGGCGGAAATCCATCATCCAGAACCGACACAAATACGGGGGAGACACACCCATGAAGCGTTTCAAGACTTTCGCGATCCGTTCGATCACGGCCGGCGTGGCCGCACTCGCGTTGGCCGGCGCCGCGCATGCACAAACCGTCAAGGTGCTGTCGATCGTCGACCATCCGGCGCTCGACGCGATCCGCGACGGCGTGCGTGCCGAACTGAAGGCGGAAGGCTACGGCGACGACAAGCTCAAGTGGGAATACCAGAGCGCGCAGGGCAACACGGGCACGGCCGCGCAGATCGCGCGCAAGTTCGTCGGCGACCAGCCCGACGTGATCGTCGCGATCGCGACGCCGGCCGCGCAGGCGGTGGTTGCATCGACGAAGAGCGTGCCGGTCGTCTATTCGGGCGTGACCGATCCGGTCGCCGCGCAGCTCGTGAAGGGCTGGGGCCCGTCGGGCACCAACGTGACGGGCGTATCCGACAAGCTGCCGCTCGATCGCCAGGTCGCGCTGATCAAGCGCGTCGTGCCGAAGGCGAAGACGGTCGGGATGGTCTACAACCCGGGCGAGGCGAACTCGGTCGTCGTCGTGAAGGCGCTCGCGGAGATCCTCGCGAAGCAGGGCATGACGCTGAAGGAAGCGGCCGCGCCGCGCACTGTCGACATCGGCCCGGCCGCGAAAAGCCTGATCGGCAAGGTCGACGTGATCTACACGAACACCGACAACAACGTCGTGTCCGCGTACGAAGCGCTCGTGAAGGTCGCGAACGAAGCGAAGATCCCGCTCGTCGCCGGCGACACCGACAGCGTGAAGCGTGGCGGCATCGCGGCGCTCGGCATCAACTACGGCGACCTCGGCCGCCAGACGGGCAAGGTCGTCGCGCGCATCCTGAAGGGCGAGAAGCCGGGCGCGATCGCGTCGGAGACGAGCAGCAACCTCGAACTGTTCGCGAACACGGGCGCGGCCGCGAAGCAGGGCGTGACGCTGTCGCCGGATCTGCTCAAGGACGCGAAGACGGTCATCAAGTAAGCCGCGGCCCGACCGCCGCGCTTGCGGGCCCGATCCGGGCCTGAACGACACCGCCGGACGGGCGGCTCCCACCCGGGGCCGCCCGTTCGCTTCGCCCGGCCGTACACGTGAGGCCGGGAAGCAACAGGATTTCCCCATCATGTCTCTGTTCTCGTTTCTGGGCGCACTGGAGATCGGCCTGATCTTCAGCCTCGTCGCCCTCGGGGTGCTGATTTCATTCCGCATCCTCAACTTCCCCGACCTCACCGTCGACGGCAGCTTTCCGCTCGGCGGCGCCGTCGCCGCGACGCTGATCTCGGCCGGCTACGACCCGTTCAGCTCGACCTGCATCGCGATCGTCGCGGGCGCGGTGGCCGGCTTCATCACCGGCTGGCTCAACGTGCGCCTGAAGATCATGGACCTGCTCGCCAGTATCCTGATGATGATCGCGCTCTATTCGGTGAACCTGCGGATCATGGGCCGGCCGAACGTGCCGCTCATCACCGAGCCGACGATCTTCACCGTGCTGCAGCCCGACTGGATGCCCGACTACGTGCTGCGCCCGGCGCTGCTCGCGATCGTCGTCGTGGTCGCGAAGCTCGGCCTCGACTGGTTCTTCTCGTCGCAGCTCGGCCTTGCGATGCGCGCGACCGGCGCGAACCCGCGGATGGCGCGTGCGCAAGGCATCGCGACCGGCCGTGCGACGCTCGCCGGGATGGCGCTGTCGAACGCGCTCGTCGCGCTCGCAGGCGCCTTGTTCGCGCAGACGCAAGGCGGTGCGGACATCTCGATGGGGATCGGCACGATCGTGATCGGGCTGGCCGCCGTGATCATCGGCGAGACGCTGCTGCCGGCGCGCCGGCTCGTGCTGACGACGCTCGCGGTCGTGCTCGGCGCGATCGTCTACCGCTTCTTCATCGCGCTCGCGCTGAACAGCGAATTCATCGGGCTGAAGGCGCAGGATCTGAACCTCGTGACGGCCGCGCTCGTCACGATCGCGCTGGTGCTGCCGGCGACGCGCAAGAAACTGTTCGCTCGCAAGAACGGAGGGGCCTGACATGCTGTCCGCACAAGACCTGAAACTCACGTTCAATCCCGGCACGCCGATCGAGACGCGCGCGCTGCGCGGGCTGTCGCTCGAGATTCCCGACGGCCAGTTCGTCGCGGTGATCGGCTCGAACGGCGCCGGCAAGTCGACCTTCCTCAATGCGGTCAGCGGCGACCAGGCCGTCGATGCGGGACGCATCTCGATCGACGGCACCGACGTGACGCGCAAGGCCGCGTGGGATCGTGCGCACCTCGTTGCGCGCGTGTTCCAGGATCCGATGGCCGGCACCTGCGAGGCGCTGACGATCGAGGAGAACATGGCGCTCGCGATGGCGCGCGGTGCGCGGCGCGGCTTCCGGGCCGCGCTCGACCGGCCGTCGCGCGAGCTGTTCCGCGACAAGCTGCGGCTGCTGAACCTCGGGCTGGAAAACCGGCTGACCGACCGGATCGGGCTGCTGTCGGGCGGCCAGCGGCAGGCGGTGAGCCTGTTGATGGCGTCGCTGCGGCCGTCGCGGATCCTGCTGCTCGACGAGCACACCGCCGCGCTCGACCCGAAGACGGCCGCGTTCGTGCTGGAGCTGACCGCGCGCATCGTCGCCGAGAGCAAGCTGACGACGATGATGGTCACGCACAGCATGCGGCAGGCGCTCGACTACGGCGACCGCACGGTGATGCTGCACCAGGGGCAGGTCGTGCTCGACGTGTCGGGCGACGCGCGTCGCGGGCTCGACGTGCCGGACCTGCTGCAGATGTTCGAGAAGGTGCGCCACGAGCAGCTCGACGACGACGCGTTGCTGCTCGGCTGACGGGCGGCCGGCGGGCCGGCGCGGCGCGGTGCGGGGTGTTGCATCGTGCCGGTTCGCCGGCGGGTTGGCGTGCAGGCCCGGCCGGGCGACACGATCCGGCCACGCTTGCTCCGGCGCGGCGTAACATGACGGCCGCGCCGGCTTTCCCGTCGTTTTTCCTCTGACGAAAACCGGTTTTGCACCGGTGCTGTGCGACGCGAGCGCATTGCCATATACTGTATATCCATACAGTTGTGGGTGGCATCATGCTCGCATCCTCCATTTCTCCCGAATCCCTTCATCCGTCGCTTTGGACCTATACCCGTGGAGTACATAGTTTGAGGGCGAAAAGCGTGAAAGCGTTCTGCGGTGGGGTCGCCAAGGACTCTCCGTTTCGATGTATGCATACATCGAAATACATCGTTTCGGTTATCGGCTGTTCAGGCTCCGAGGATCTTTCGTATTGCACGCGCGAAGCCGACATCGAACACTGTCCGACCGTGTTCGTTCACGATCTCGCCATGGCTGCCTTCGTGTAAGCCATGTCTTTCGAGGTAGTCGGCAGAGACCGCCTTCCCCAGCGCTTCACGTTCTGAAGGAGTGAGCTGCGCGTTGTGGCCGTTTGTCGTTGTTGGCAACGCGATGGCGTCTCCTGACGCGCGCACACCGATTGGGCGTCGATCCACGACGACTTGCGCGTTGGATTTCAGAAGGTTGACCTCGGCCCGGAGCTTGTCTCGTTCCCCGATGATTGCTTGCATGATGGAGCGGATCGCGGGGTCGTGAATACGCATGAGGTATTCGTGGCTTGCCAGCGGTTTCGATGGTCGAAGTGTCGGTGGCCCGGCATACGTCGCCCAGGCCGAAATCAGCTCGCGGTAGTCTGCCGATTGCATGTTGTAGAGGACGCGTCCCTTTAGGACGCCTTCCGCCTCGGCCAGGCGACCAATGGTTGAGAGAGAAAAATCGCGCGAGCCTGATTCCTGATGCCTGCGACAAATCTCGTGCAGCGCTTTTAGCCTAGCAAGCCGATGGGCACGACCACCCTTGGCGAGCAGCGTGCCGAGAAGCACGTTCGGGTGGTCGAATGTCGCGCTGTTCATGCTTGCGACTCGTCGATTCGTTGAGGCTTGCGCTTGAGCATGCCGGTGGCATTGCATTCCGGCAGAAACGGGCGA